>CETK01036933.1_pt1 | contig 10362 bp, 10 predicted proteins | sample 361431 | NCBI WGS metagenome assembly CETK01 (sample SAMEA2622452, study PRJEB7988) | marine metagenome | biome: marine biome (ENVO:00000447); feature: surface water layer (ENVO:00002042); material: "saline water (ENVO:00002010), including plankton (ENVO:xxxxxxxx)" | depth 5 m | reverse complement strand
CTGTAACATGGGTTACTCCTCAATAAAATCTAAAATTTCTCCGTTTAACATCATAACTTTATATTCTTTGCAGGACCATTTCTGATCAAAGTTGTTTGTGTGACCCACGTTGCGTTTAATCTTGCGCCTCACAGACAAGCATTCGCCAAGAGATTTATAGGGAGTATACTCCATGCGTTCCCCGCCCATCACAAGCATTAACACAAATGTAACTTCAACCACCGTTTCGTATCTTCTCTAAATTTTCTTCTATTGTTGTTATTCTTTTTTCGTAAAACTCTAATGTCAACTTTTGTTGTTGGTCATAGGGGGCTTTACCGTCTTCTATTTGAGATTGAAGCTTTTCAAATTCTAAAGCTAAGTGCTCAATTAGCATGAATTGCTCAGAATCAGCCGGGAGGCTTCCCATCTCTCCTCTCGGCCACTTTATTCTGAACTCTGTATTGTGTTCGACATCAGATTCCATCATTGTGATGTTGGTTTCAATTTGGTTTAAGCGTTCTATAATTCCAAAATATGCCCAAGTAGCAAGAGACGCTGCTGCAACCATAGATATGATGTTGCGTAACGGAAGAGCTACTTCAGTATTTTCATTTAACTTTGCAGGCATTAATCACACACTCTTTTGCCAGCACAGTCTTTAGGAAAACACTGGATATTCATTTTGTAAAACTCGTTATTATAGTTAGCTCTCCACATGTCCTTTTGTAACAAACGGTAACACTGTTCTTGTGTGAAAGATTGCTGCAAAACTATCTGATTGCCAACGTACATCCATTCGGCACCCGTATGACCCCACATAGAGATAACAAGAACAAACTCTTTCATTTTTCAGAATTTAACCATACCGCCAGACTGCCTGTCATGGCACCTGTGACAACCGATATCAGCGAAGCCTGCTGAGTTGTCAAATCCGGCTGCGAAAGTGCCCATTCTATACATCTGATATACACGCCCGTCATGCACAACATCATAAATCTAGGCAGTATTTTAAGTTCTAAAAGCTTTCTTGCTACGTCTTCCGCACTCATTAATCAAACATCCCCTTCAACCACGCCACCCAAGCAACAAGTCCTGCCACCATTGAAGCAACTAACAGACCTGCTGCACCTAAACCAATAGCTTCTGCGAGTTCTGCTCTTCTGCGTCTAGCCAGCTCCTCTAGCACCCTACGTTCTTTTCTAGCGTCTGCCTGAAACTTTTGCCAATCATGCCAAAGACCGGGTCGACCCGTGTATATCATTATCTGCTTTAACTGTTGTTCTTTCTGCCGAATACTTTCTAAAGCCATGAACTCTTCAAGATCAGATGAACGAACTCCTGATTTCTTTTTCTTATTACCCTTCCGTTGCAGCTCTTCTTTGGCTATAACAAAATCTGATATAGCCCTTCCTGCTTTGGCTATGTCCCCAGTATTCTGGACAGCCTTCTTGATAATTGTAAAGGCCGCGTTTGCAGCCGCCAGTTCCGCTAAAATTTTTAATCACCCTTCTGTTTAATAAATTCACGCCGCTCTGCTGCATCTATGCGCGCCTGTGTCTGACGTTCTTGACTTGCCAAGCGTTGCTGGAACTGGTCTGCCCTCATTCTCTGGTTTTGAGCATCAAGGTTTAGCTTAGCTGCGTCGTTCTGAGCATCGGCCTGTTCTGCCTGTGCTCTTATCTGAAGCTCTTGTTCTTTCAACTGAACCAGAGGATCTGGGCCTTGGCCAGACACCTGCTGTGACAACTGTTTCAACGCCTGCATACCTTCTGCAACAAACTGTGCCGTGAGACTTTCTATCGCCAACATTTCTTCTTCTGTCGCAGGCTGCCCGCCATCTGCCTGACGTTGTTGAATGAACTCAACAGCAGCCCTCTCTCTTGCGGCTATTCTTACATGTTCCATAATGTGCTTTTGTAGAGCTATGCCTACCGCAGGCATACCGGCTACCATTGGTGTAGAACCAAAGACCATATGCGCCATGATGTGCGCTTCATGTTCCTGACCTTCAAAAGCTTTGAGCTGTATCATATCCAAAACATCTATGTTTTCTTGTGCGGGATCTTTTGGTTGTGGCTCTTCATCCGGCACACGACGCATTATACGGTCAGTGTCTTTGACACCAAGAGCATCATACATATCCCTATACACTTCATACATGTTGTGCATCTCTGGTGCTGCGCCAGCAAGCTGTAGCTTAGTCTGTGCCAGAGCTATGCGTTGTGCCTGAGAAAACACATTCGGGTCAGATACGGGTATAACATCTACGCGGTCATCAAAATCTCTTGCTTTTACAGAAGCTTCTGCACCCTCTACAGAATAAGGGTACTCTTCTGGTAAGGATTCTGACATTACGCGTGATAAGAACTTAAATTCTAGTTTCATAGCGTAGTGCAAGCGTTTATGCACCGCACTCATCACGCGAGAGCCTTGCTCCAGCAGAGCAATAGTTGTTCCTACAGCCGCCTGCTGGTTACCATCTCCAACTTTCATGTCAGTTATGGTTGCAAAACGGCGACCAGCATCAACTACGAACCCAAGCAGGTTGAATAGCGTCTGGTCAGGCCCTTTAAATGGCAGCGGCATCAGGCTGTCACGAATAGCCCCTCCGGGAGCGTCAACATCGCGAAACTCACCGGGCTGCAACGGGTCATCGTCATCTCTAATACGCAATCCGCGGGCTTTGAAACCCGCTGGGAGGTTGGATAACGTACCAGCATCGATTAACTGTCGCAGTGCCGCTGTGGCGGTACGTGACAAGCCGCCAATCGTGTGAATTAAGCCTAATCCATAGAAACCAAAGCCCGGAAGAAACTTATAATGCACAAAATATTGTATTTTTCGCTTTAATTCGTCCTCTTCACGGTAATTACGACGAATTGACAGTATCTGACCGTTATCCTGACTGATTGTGACAACATATGGTATCTTAATACCGGTCGGATCGCCGTTTTCGTCCTCGTCTTCATACCCTTCTAGGTCTAAATCAACATGACACTCCAAAATAGTGCAGTCATAGTCAATCTGAGTGGGTGACATACCGTCAATTTTGCTAAGTTCCTCACTTACAGCGTCATTTTCACCCTGTGCAGGTATCACCGGTATGTCCAAATAGAAGCCAGACACCTGTTTTTTACGCAAATCGTTGAGAGACATGCGTAAAACCTGCGTAATGTTGGGACAAGTCTCTAAATCAGAGGTCTCGTAAGGAACCACAAGGTGTTCTGCCGCTATAAACTTGCTTACCGCACGACCTAAAGTCTCGTCATAGTAGACTTTCTTAAACGTACTACCCGCTAAAGGTAAGTAAAACAACATCTGGTCAAGTTCTGGGGTATACTCCTCCATCACATTGGTGATGTAGTAGTTCATAAAGTGCCTGACGCGCTGTGCCTGCTGCTGTTTTTCCCTAGTTTCTGCACCTAAGATAGTAGTTCGCACTGGCCCACTAGCTGGCAGCAGCTCATTGAACGCCTGCGCCTGAAACTGCGTAGCCGCCTCAGCAAGCAACGGATGTGTAACACCGGAAGCACCTCTGAAGGGCTGTGCTCTTTCTTCATAAGAGAATCCCAGCAACTCCAGACCGTTAGCATAAGCATCTTCCCACTCCTGTCGGCTGGATTTATTAGCATCAAACTCTGCTAACAACTCATTCGCAATACGGCCAAGTTCACCATCAGGCATCTCCTCAGCTAAGTTCATATAGAAATCATCGCCAGCACCACGCTGATCCTGCGGGTCAAAGTCAATAGTCACACCACCGTCTTCATCCGGCGTAACCTCAACATTCATGTTCTCTGCCATGCCTTCAAAAGCAACGATGTTGTCATCCATAGAGCCGGGTAATTCTAGCTCTATCTCCGCAGCTAAATCTTCAGGGTCAAGTTGCGACGGGACGTTTTTGTCCACCATTCCAGCAATAGGTTTACGAGCCATGTGCTATCTCCTTTGCCCTAACTTACCATAGGGCGGTTCATATTCCTAGCTATCGACGATAAACTCGCCACGCCCTTCGGACCGCGGTTCATGTTCTGAGCCATATCCAACAAACTCACCACGCCGCCTTCTGCTTTCTTAGCAACACCGGGAACGATGTTCTCTACGTTAAACACGCCATAATTTTTACCGTCCTGCTCATAAGTAGTAAAACCGTCAAACCCTTGTGATTTGATCCAGTCTATTAGTCCTGAATCCTCTATGACATCATAGTTACCAGCCTCAACAACATCAACAAAATCACCTTCTTCCGGATAAGTAAACCCGTCGTCTAGCTCTGCCTTTTTACTTTTATACCAGTCACTTTCCCTAAGTTGTTTTATATGTTCCGGATTATCTACATCAAAAAAGTTTACATCTTTTAGATATACCGGACGTATGTTTGCACCTTCTGCCGGTGTTGGAAACCTTCCATAAACATCCGTAAAGTCTGTGTAATATTCTGCTGTGCTTGGTGTATCTGCTACAAAAGTAACTTCTGCGTCTGGATCAAACTCTTTATATCCTGTTTTTGCGCCGTGGTAAAAGCGTTGTGGCTTGTCGCCGCCTAGTAAACCAGTGCCGCCTTCTTTCTTCTTAGCTACTCGCGGATAACGAATCATTTCTCGGTCTATGTCGAGATTGTTCGGGTCGGGGTCTAAATATTCAAACCCCTGCTTCTTATAAAAAGACACAAGATCTTCTAAATTTAATCCGCCGTCACCATACGGAGTGGGAAACAAGGTCATTGTCGTGCCTGTTTCATCCGCCATCTTAGTCAAACGACGCATTATTTCCGTGCCGTGACCTTTTCCCTTTTTACCCGCACGAATAAGCTCAATATCCACACTGTTTGGGATTTCTTCGCCTTTTAAATCACCGGATGGATATAGGCTTGGACGCAAAGTGAGCTCGGACATATCCAAGTCTTCAAAGAAGAACCGATTAGGCATGGTTGGGATTAAAGCTTGACCCCCCACGCTTTCGCCAAGAAGATTTGGAGATAAAGCAGACTCCATAACCCGCGGTGCCGTAGGCTTGTTCAACATAGTTTTGTCGATTAAATAAAAATAATCTATAGGATCTGTGTCTTGTACATCTAAAGGAAACACGCCTTGCTGGCCTTTCCTAAACTTTGTAGCAACCGTTCGAGCCTCCACTTCTCCGGGTTGACGGCGATACATACGTCCTGCTTTAAGAACATCGCTAGTCCTCTTATCAGACTCTAATTGCTTTTCAGCAATCTTGCGAAGCTCTTTAAGTTCGTCCGGCGTAGCAAACTTACTAAAATCCACATACCCATAAGCATCTGTTTCCCCAGCAAAAAAGTTACGGGCTTTTTTACCTAAATTATATTTATAAATCGTCCTCCCTACAGCTTCGTCAGCCCTCTCTTGGAAAGATTTTTTATTCAAAACACCTTTCTTGCTGGCAAGGAGAACTTCGCTGGAAGTTGATATGTCCATGTCAATATCAGCCAACTTTTTTGAAAACCCTTCAGGTAAATAACGTGCGATGCTAGACCCCGGAGTAAAACCTTCTATATGTTGAACCGCGTGTTGCACTTCGTGTAAAATATTTGCAATCATTTCTTTACTTGGAGCGGAGCCAAGGTAAATGATGTTATTTACAGGATCAAACGCTGCCTTTGTTCCACCGGCACTGCTCATAAAAGGAACCTTGTCAACATCAATCGACCGTAATTCAGGGTATTGCTCAAACAACTCTTCAAAGTCAAATACCTCATCCAGCTTTGGAACTCGCCCTTCTTTTCTTCTAAACTCAGAAATATTTAATCTTTGATACCGTTCGTCTTGACCAGCTAATATGCCGTCTTCAAACAGCCCTTCTTTTAACCGGGCATTAGAGGTGTCTATCTCAAAACGAAAAGCACCATCAGACGGCTCAATATACCCCTGCGTTTCAGCATAATTATCCCGGTCATCCAGACCACGGTCACGTGCTGCCAAGAACTGATCCAGCTTCTTACCACCGTCTTTAGCGTTGCGGCCTGCCATAATACCAAGAACAGTGCCGCCGTCTCCGGCAGTTCTAGCTATCGAGGCGGCAGATCCGAGAGCCATGGTCGCCGGTACACCTAACGGGTCATACCGCTCAATCTCCCCCGTCTCCGGATTAATCGTCTCACCACCAGCCAAAGCCGTCCGCACCTGACGCTCCGGATACGCTTTTATCTCTTCACCAATAGCCGTGGCTATGCCACCAGCCGTTTCTGTCGGGTCATCTAAAAACTGTTTAAAAAACTCAATACCACCAGTAATAACAGGAGGGACCGCGAACTGCGGATCAGAGACCTTTTGCGGAGTTTCAGAGTAAATTAAACCGCCATCTACTTCTTGCGTGTTAAGAGAATAGGGCCTGTCCACCTGATATGACATCGGCACAAAAGGAGATATAATTTGAGCAATAGGAGGAGACGTAGGATCTACCGGTAGCCCTGTTTTTCTCTCTGCCATCAGTCGTACCTATTCACATCAAAATAGCCGTATTTATCCCGCGGATAGAAGATATCTATCCCCGTGCTAGGGGACTTAAACCGCCGCTCACCTTCCTTACGACCAAGAACTATGTTCAACTGATCAAAAATCTTCTGGTCTACCATCTGCGTAATCTCTTGTGGAGTAGAGTTTATACCTGCTTTTTTCAACAACTGGGCCCCAAAAGCGTTGTTGCGCTTGTCCATCGCAACGTCCGCATCAGTAGCCGTGCCCAAAATGGGTACATATCTGTCAAACAGCTCTGCCATGCCGCCAAACTTCTCCGCAGTCTCCGGACCAACCTGTTTGGCAAGTAACGCAGATTGCAACACATGAGCACGAGCGTCCTCTAACTCCTGATAAGTCGGCATATCATGCCGCGGTCTTGCCGCCCGCATAGCCTCAGAAGTGGTCGCGCCATAAATCTCGCGCTCCGCATCCGGATACCCATACTGTTGCTCAAGAACCTCTTCAAATGTCGGGGCCCCTGCCGGATAATACATCGCTGCACCCTCAGTGCCTTCTTGGGCAGAAGTACGCACAAGTTCTTGGTCCGCGGAACTCGGTAAATCTATATCAGACCTAAGCAGGGCCCCCATGATACCGACCTCTTCTACAGAACCGCCTTCCTGAAAACCAATAGGCACCGCAGTTACGCTGCCGTCAGCCTCTAGCTGAGGACGAACAGGAACATTTTGCCCCGTCTTGCCATAAATACTATTTGGATAAAGCTTCCCATCCTCTAACATTGGAAGAACCTCAACGTCAGTCATACCGGTGTAAGACTCCGCTAGACCCTCATATGGAGATCCGCGGTCCGCGGAAAACTCATAGTCACCCATGTCCTCATAGTAGCCACGGTCGACCATGAGGTCGCCTTCTTTGTAAACAGGACCGGGAAATAGACCCATGTAACCTTCATCACTAGGCTCAAGACCAAACGCCTCGTTCATGGACATGCCGCTAAAATCAGAGCCGCCAGCCCCTAAGTCTACCTTACTATCAGCCATCAGTAGTACGCCCTTACCTGCATATTCCCGTCTTCCTCATCCCAGTCATCAGAAGGTAGCTGAACAAAGTTGCCTTGGCGATATCTCATCAGGGCCTGTGTCATGCTATCTACCAAGTCATCATGCTCCCCGTTTGGAAATGCGGCAACCTCTTCAATCATCTCGTCCGCAAAAACCGTGTCTGGTGCCCAGACCATGCCAGCTTCAAAAAGAGGAGACACCGAGTGAACACGCGTTATCTTATCATTACCTTTGCTTGGCGTAAAGTTAACAACAGGTATACCCATGTTTCTTAACTCATGCGTCAAAGGCAGACCAGACGCCTTGGCTTCCACAATTACAGTATCCGGCTCCCAATACTTGTACTGCTCTAAAGCAATCTGTTTTAGCTCAGGAAAGTCCCACCTGTCCTTCTGACTGTCCAAAAGTATGAGTCCCGGAGGGCCCCCAATCTCTTCGGGACGAAACACACCCCATGTTGTAATCGCAGAGTAGTCAGCAGTCTCGCGCTTTGAAAACGCCGTGTCATAGCTCTGAATCACATACTCAAGATTAGGAATACTCTCCTTCTCCCACTTGTTCCACCAGTGCCGTGGGATAATCGCGTTCTCTTCACCCGTCGGGTTCTGCTGATACTGCGCGTTCCATTTGCTCGGAGGTATAGATGCTTTGACCGCGGTCAGGTCTTCAAGATTCCAAAACTCTGGCCAGCACGGTTTACCGTCGTCAAAAATAGCAGGAAGCTCCACAACTTCCCACTGGTCGGCTAACGGATCTTTAGCCATTGCTCGTAACAACTGCCCGGTCATATCCTTTTCGGACCAGCGCGTTTGCACTAAAACTATCGACCCACCCGGCTGGAGACGTTGCCGGGGGCCCCCAGTGTACCAATCCCAAGCATCATCAAAACCGTTCGCGGACATTGCTGTTTGTTCAGAGTGCGGGTCATCAATGATTACCAAATCTCCACCACGACCCGCGAGATTGGAACCGACTCCCACCGCATAGTACATCCCGCCAGAGGCAGTGTCCCAACGACCAGAAGCTTTACTATCAGCAGCCAAACGAACTTCCGGAAATATCTCTTTGTAATCATCACTATCAATCAGGTTCTTTGTTTTACGCCCAAAGTTAACAGCAAGCTCCGTGGTGTGCGTTGCCTGAATGATTTTCATCTTAGGGTTCTTACCCATCATCCATGCAGGAAACAAGAAAGAAGCGAACTCAGACTTGGTGTGTCGTGGGGCCATGTTGATTATTAAGCGTTTTAACTCGCCGGTGGCAACACGTTCTAGTTTTTCAGAGATTATCTTGTGATGACGACCAGCAATAAACTCTGGCCACATGTTTTTTACAAAAGTCAAAAAGTTAGTTTGACACGCTTCGTTCCTCTCAATCTGCGCCAGACGAAGGCGAAGCTTTGCTTCTTGTTCAGATACTTCCATAGGGGCCCCTAGTGCACAAAATATGTGCAGTAAATATGCCTACTTTTTAAGCAGTTAACAAGGCTCTCATTTGTGCACAAAAAATAGGCAATGTTTCACGTGAAACATTCATATCGTTTTTCACATAATTATTTGAGAGAAACATGGCCCTTGCTCGCGTATGCAAGCGCGCGGGCGGCGGCGCGCGAAACGCGGATTTTTGGCGGTTTTCCGCGGTTTATTGACCCGATACCGGAATCCTAGAAAGTTAACCGGCGGCCAGCAACCGGCGGGCAAAAATCCGGTAAAATTGGAAAAAAGTTAACTTTCCGGCGGCCAGCTCCGGCGGCCGGTGAACCGCGGCCAGCTCGTCCAGCGGGGCAGATTGCGGCCAGCGGCCGGTAAAATCGCAGGGTTAAAAAGCGGATAACATTCGGAGAAAGTTAACCGGCGGGCAGCGGCCAGCGGGCCGCGGTACGTTTGGCAATATGCACGGGCGGCGGGCCGCGGCATGATTAACTGGCATTAAACGCGATTTAAAGGCCAGTGAGCAGGCATAAAAAAACCCGCCGATGGAATACACCGGCGGGGGGCTTGTGTTAACTGGCGGGGCTTTAAACGTCGATTGTCAGGGTTGCGCCGGATAGCACTTCCTTAATGATGGATTCGACGGCCTCGCGCTGCTCGTCTTCATCTTTTTGTTCCGGCACTCTGTCGTCGATCATGTCGTTAATCTGACATTCATATTCGGTGATATCAAAATTATCGCGCACATTCTCGGCGACTGTTTCTGTCATATCGTCGGCAATCGCTTCCACACGGTCACCGATAATCGACATTATCGCATCGGCAAACTGGTTGTTACTTTGCACGATGTCCCGAGCTACCTTTTGGTGATTTTCAGATTGTTGCGTTAAAGCTTCAATTTCTTTTTCCTGCTGTTCGATTCTGTCGGCAGCGGCCTCAATATCGTAGGCAGTTGAAGTTAAGCCAGCTTCGCGAGTGTCACCGGCAAGGCGACGCAAGTATTCAACTGGGGTTTCATTTTGGGTTTCTGTCTTTAAATTTTCCATGGTTTATAATTCCCTTTTTAAAAACCGGCGGCCAGCCTATCCGGCCGCCTTGGGATAATATGCGATAATATTATATGAATGTCAAACCCCATAAAAAAGCCCCGCCGAATTAGGGCGGGGCGAGGCGGGGCGAGGCGGGTTATTCCTTGCCGATGTCACCGGCAACGTGATGCCGGATAATTGCTCCAGTTGGTAGGGTTTTGACAAAAGCTTTTAACCGCTCGCCGTCGGTTTCATTCTGCTGTTGTTTGGCGGTGTTCTGCCAGTGAATATTGACGTTGCCGCCGTCGGCGTAACAGCCGCCGCGTTCGTTGTTGTTTATTTTCTTTTTACTCGCGCCGTGAGCTGTAAAAGTGATTATATAATCACGGTCTGGGCGAGCGCATAGCGGCTGGCCGTT
>CETK01386623.1_pt1 | contig 10383 bp, 9 predicted proteins | sample 361431 | NCBI WGS metagenome assembly CETK01 (sample SAMEA2622452, study PRJEB7988) | marine metagenome | biome: marine biome (ENVO:00000447); feature: surface water layer (ENVO:00002042); material: "saline water (ENVO:00002010), including plankton (ENVO:xxxxxxxx)" | depth 5 m | reverse complement strand
CGGGTATAGTAAAGGCCATATAGGTTCTAGTGGAGTTCTTTATCAATCAGCAATTGGAAATCTGCCATCTATCTCCACTAATCATGGACTTATTGGCAGGATAGTTTCTGAAAATAAAATGGGCATTTTGATAAATCCAGATAATCCTGAAGAAATTAATTCAGCAATAAATAAATTATCAGAAGATAAGGTTTTATTTAAAACTTTTAAAAAAAATTGTGAGACTTTTTCGAAAAATAATAATTTACAAGTCCATGTGAGCAAGATTACTAAATCATTGTTAAATTAATATACAATCAACCTTATGAACTCAACTAAGAAAGTTGCTCTAATAACAGGCATAACTGGTCAAGATGGAGCATATTTAGCGGAATTCCTTCTTAAAAAAAATTACCTTGTTCATGGATTAAAAAGAAGAACTAGTTTATTTAATACTCAAAGAATAGATCATCTTTACGAGGAGAGTATAGAAAAGAAAAATAACTTTTTTTTATATCATGGAGATATGACTGACAGTTCAAGTCTCATGCACCTTATACAAAAAGTTCAGCCTGATGAAATTTATAATCTTGCTGCACAATCTCACGTAGCAGTTTCATTTGAAGAGCCCGAGTACACAGCAAATTCAGATGCTCTAGGAGCCTTAAGAATATTAGAAGCAATTAGAATTTTAAATTTAAATAAAAAAACTAAATATTATCAAGCTAGTACTTCTGAAATTTTTGGCAAAGTACAGGAAACTCCCCAGAAAGAAACTACTCCTTTTTATCCGCGGAGTCCATATGGGGCTGCAAAGTTATATGCTTACTGGATAACAGTAAACTATAGAGAAGCTTATGAAATATTTGCTTGTAACGGGATTTTATTCAATCATGAATCTCCAATTAGGGGTGAAACCTTTGTTACTCGAAAGATAACTAGAGGTCTTTCAAGAATTAAATTGGGACTACAAGATTGCTTATTACTTGGAAATCTAAATGCTAAGAGAGATTGGGGACATGCTAAGGACTATGTTGAGATGCAATGGTTAATGTTACAACAAGATAATCCCGAAGATTATGTTATTGCCACTGGAAAACAATACAGCGTTAGAGATTTCATCAATTATGCTGCAAAAGAATTAGATATGGAAATCATATGGAAAGGTAAAGGATTAAATGAAGTTGGTATCTATAAATCAAAAAAAATAATTAAAGTTGACAAAAGATATTTCAGACCGTCAGAAGTCGATAGTTTGCTTGGAGATGCTTCTAAAGCAGAAAAGAAGTTAGGATGGAAACCAAAAATAAGCTTTTCTCAACTTGTAAAAGAGATGATCAAAGAAGATTTTAAAGAAGCAAAAAAATTAAAAAAATAATTTTTATTCAATTATTCATTTTTATCAATGAGAAAAGATGTAAACGATGATGTAGCTTTTCTAATAGTAAGCTGTGACCATTATTCGGATCTTTGGGAAGCCTTTTTCACGTTGCTTGCAAAATATTGGCCCGATAAAAATTTCAATACTTATCTCCTAACTAATAAGAAAAATTTTTCTTGGCCTAACTTGAAAGTTATAAATACTGGAGAAGATAAATCTTATTCTGACAATCTATCTAAAGCACTAGAATTTATTCAAGAAAAGTGGATATTCCTTTGGCTTGAAGATTTATTCATTACCGAAAAGGTTGAAAATAATCGAATAAATAATTTAATAGAGGATTTTAAGAGAAGAAAAGGAGGGTACCTGAATTTAGCATCAGACATGCCTTTGTCATACAAACCTTTAAAAGATTCAGAATTTGGAATTATTCCCAAAGGTGTTAAGTATCGCTCGGCTATTGGAGCAACAATTTATAAAAAAGAAGTTTTAGAAAAGCTTCTTATAGAGGGAGCCTCAGCATGGGAGCTTGATAAAAGCGAAAAATCTAATACCTTGGACGAAAATTTCTTTGCATTAAGTCCTGAAAATGTAAAGCAACCTCCAATTAGGTATTTAAATGTTCTCATTAGAGGAAAATGGGCAAAAGGGGTAAAAAAATTTCTTATTAAAGAGGGCTTTGAAAGATTGTTAATTAATAGATCACAGGAAAGTTTCGGATCATATTTATATGCTAAAATTTATTTATTCAGATTAGAGGTTTATAAGTTTCTAAAAATATATTGGAAATGATTTTTGAAACTTTATTTTTTAAAATTTTTCTGTTTGTTTTTTAAAAAAATATTTAGAGAATTTATAAAAATCATATTAAATGATTTCACCACAGAATATTTCTAGCCCTTTAAAAAGGTTGATCTATACCAATTCATTAGTTGTACCTTTCATTTTTTTTTCAATATATGCAATTTTAGGTTTAAAACATACAGGAGAAGAAGATTCTCTTTTTTACTGGATAGTAGCTGCTATATCCTCTTTGGCTGCTTACGTGTTTATCTTTTTCAGTTTTTTAAATAGAAAAATTCTAAACCTTAAAGAGTTACTGCTTTATGCCTTTCCTATTTCAATAGTTTTCCTTTTTATTCTGAGTGGAAATTATAGGGATTTGGCCTATCAGTCGATAATCTTGTTTGTTCTGTTTGTTATTCCTGCAGCTTATATCGGAATTGAACTCGGACGTGAAAGGAAATTAAATGAATATATAAATTTATTTTATTTAGTTTCTCTATTAATTAGCGCAGGATTATTTATGACAATTCCAGTAGCAATCTCTACTCCTGTCACAGAACTAGTAGACCAATTTGCTGGGGGACATTACCAAGCCATGTCTTATTTTGCCTCTTTTGCATTTCTAATTACTATCATTTATTGGTCTTTTTATTCAGGAAAAAATTCAGTTACAAAAACTTTATTTTATTTACTGCTTATTTTTGGACAAATTGCAGCAATTATTCTTTCTGGAGGAAGAGGGGGATTAGTGGTTATCGCAGCAGGAGGCTTAGTCTTAATTTACTTAAATTTTACAAGGAAAATGTTTATTCCCTTTCTGTCATTAATTGTTTTAATTCTTGGTTATGGAATCAATGAGCTAGTGAATTATGATTTTGGCTATCAGGATATAATTGGGGGGACCGATATTGAGGGCAACAGAGCTTTTGTCGGGGCAAGTAGACTCGTCTCTTATATTGATGCCGGAGGCATTGATTTCAGTCAAACATCTAACAGAGAAATATACTTTCTAGATTCAATAAGATACATACAGGAAAGACCTTTATTTGGTTATGGATTATTTGACAGAATCGATGAGAATCCAAGTGTATTTTATGGGAGACCAGGATTCTTTTATCCTCACAATCTTTTTTTAGAAATATTGTTACATGGTGGAATTGTTTACCTTGCTTTTTGGCTATCTATTTTGGGAATCTTTGCCTATAAATTTTTTAAGATTCTCTATTATGATAAATCTCAATCAATAATTATTGCTCCAGCTGTTTATTCATTTGTTCTTTTGATGTTTTCAGGTACTTACCTTCAAGAAGCATTTTTTTGGTTTACAATTTTTTATGTATTATCTTTCCCGACCAAAGATTTGTCTTTTTCAAGCAAAAAATAATGAACAAAAAAATATCTATAATTAATTATGGAATGGGTAACACAGGCTCTATAAGAAATATGATTAATTATCTTGGATGTGAATGCGAGGTTACTGGTGACAAGGAAATAATTGATAATTCAGACTTCATTATTCTGCCAGGCGTAGGAAAATTTGACGCAGCCATAAAAAATTTAAAGGACAGAAACTTATTTGACGTACTTATAAAAAAGGCGCAAAGCTTTGATAGTCGTATTCTTGGAATTTGTTTAGGAATGCAGATTATGTGTTTAAAAAGTGAAGAAGGAAACATGGAGGGACTTGGTATATTTAATGCTGAGGTAAAAAGTTTTTCTAAAAATATCTCAGAATTCCTTAAAGTTCCTCATATGGGTTGGAACTTTCTAGAAAGGAACAAAGAATCAAAATATTTAAATAACCTAAAAAATCCTAGATTTTATTTTGTTCATTCGTTCTACGTACAGAGTTACGATGAAAGTGAAATTATTTTCAAAACTGAATATGGATTACAGTTTGTATCTGCTCTAGAAAATCATAATAATATTGGGGTTCAGTTCCATCCTGAAAAAAGTCATAAATACGGAAAAGAATTTTTTAGAAATTTTTTAGAGCTTTAATTTTATGAATTTAATTAGAGTTATTCCTTTTCTCACATTGTCAGAAGAGGGATTGGTAAAAACAACTGCATTCAAGAACAGACGATATATAGGCGATCCTATAAATGCAGTTAAAGTGTTTAACGATAAAGAAGCTGATGAGATTTGTCTGCTGGATATAGATGCAACTAGATTCTATAAAGAACCAGATTACGATAGGATAGAGAAAATTGTGTCAGAGGCTTTTATGCCTGTTACGTATGGAGGAGGAGTTAACTCTTTAAAACACTTTGAAAGACTTTTTAGTATAGGAATCGAAAAGGTTTCAGTGAATTCTTGTATTTTCGAAAATCCTTCGGTAATAGAAGAAGCAATTGACTTATATGGATCGCAAAGCATTGTTGCAAGTATAGATATAAAGAAAAACTTTTTGGGAAAATTTGGAATCTATTCTAACTGCGGCAGAAAAAAGCAAAAAATTAATTTTCCTTATGCTGTTAAGCTGTTAACAAAAATAGGATTTGGAGAATGTATTTTAAACTGTATCCATAAAGATGGAAAAATGAATGGCTATGAATTGGAAGTAATAAAGTATTTTTCAAAAAATTTACGCATTCCAGTCGTTTCTTTGGGAGGTGCCGGGTCTTTCAAAGATCTAAAAACCTCGGTTAAAGCTGGATCTTCAGGAGTTGGAGCAAGCTCTTTTTTTATTTTTCGAGGTGAGAGAAAAGCTGTTTTGATTAGTTATTTAAATAAAAAAGAAATTTTGGAACTTTCTTCTTAGAAAACTAATGACAAATTTAAAAAAGCCAGAAAAAATCTGCCAAAGATGTGTAATGGATTCAAGCGTCAAGGAGATTATTTTCTATCCAGATGGTAGATGTAGTCTATGTAGAAATTATGATGAAAATTTGTCCAAGGAAATTCATGTAGATCAGCAAGGAAAAGAGCGATTTAAAAAACTAATAAAGGTTGTCAAGAAAACTAAAAAAGGAAAATATGACTGTTTAATAGGTATAAGTGGTGGAGTGGATAGTTCTTTTGTCGCTCATTTAGTAAAAATGTATGAGCTTAATCCTCTAGCAGTTCATCTAGACAATGGTTGGAATACTGAGTTAGCAGTAGATAATGTTGAAAAGCTTGTTAAAGAATTGAAAATAGACCTTTATACCGAAGTCTTGAACTGGAATGAATTCAAAAGTATTCAAAAATCTTTTCTTTTATCTTCGATTTCAAATATAGAAATTCCAACAGATCATGCAATTTGGGCAACTCTTGCAAAAATAGCAAAAAAAGAAAAGATAAAATACATATTTGCAGGAAACAATGTAGTTACAGAGTCCATCATGCCTGAATCATGGCTTTATCATTCAAAAGATTTCAGATTAATAAAAGCAATTAATAAAAAATTTGGTAAAAAAAATATTTCTTCTTTTCCAAGGCTATCTTTATTTGATTACTTTTACCTATTTATTTTTAGAGGAATAAGATGGGTTCCAGTTCTAAATTACTTTGATTACATAAAAGAAGATGCAAAAAAAACCTTAATAGATCAATATGGGTGGCGGGATTACGGCGGCAAGCATTATGAATCTATTTTTACACGCTTTTTTCATGCTTTTTATCTTCCCAAAAAATTTGGATATGACCTTAGAAAATCTTATTTATCTGCCTTAATCTGTTCAAATCAAATTACCAGAGATGAGGCCCTTATGGAGCTTTCTCAACCTCCAGCAGATGAGAAACAGTTAATTCATGATGTAGAGTATGTTAAAAAAAAATTGAATTTTTCCAATGAAGAATTTGAAAACATGATTGATCAGCCTACAAAGTCTTTTAAAGATTATCCCAATAATGATTTTTTGTGGACAAGATTTTCTGATTTTGTATCTATATTAAGATCATATATAACAAGAGTTTGAGAAATTCATTAGTAAAAAAAATTCAATTTAATGTCTAAAATTTGTCATGTAATAAGTGGTTATCTAAGGGATGACGCTAGAATAAATCGCCAATGTCAAAGTTTATTGAAAGATGGACATGAAGTGTATCTTCTAACCAACGATGGTCTTAGTAATGAAGAAGTAAAGGGAATAAAAATAAGAGTATGCAAAACTTTTTTCAAAAGTAGATTTAAAGAACTCTTATTTGCTAGATGGCAGTTTTCAGAAAAAATTAAAGAAATCAATGCCGATATCTATCAGCTTCATTCTCCTGAGCTATTAAATTTAGTATATTTATTAAAAAAAAATAATAAAAAGGTCATCTATGATGCACATGAAGATCTTCCAAATCACATTTTAGAAAAAGAGTGGATACCTTTGTTCTTCAGAAAATTTATTTCTTTGATAAGTATTCTTTATTTTCACTTAGTTCTACCCAAGCTTGATGGCATAATTAGCCCGCATTCTCATGTCTCTGAGAAGCTTAAAGAAATAAATAATGCGTCACTAGAAATATCAAACTTTCCTTCAATCAAATCGTCAAAGAGCTTTGACTTAAATAATTATCTTTCTAGAAAAGAAATTATTTGTTACGCAGGATCTGTTTACAGTTATAGCAATCAGGAAAATGCAATTGATGTAGTAAAAAATATTGAGAATTTAAAATATTATGTTGCTGGGCATATAGATCAAGCTTTTAAAGAAACTTTAGAAAAAAGAGCTGATTCAAAAAACATAAAATATTTAGGTCGGTTAGGAAAGAAAGAATTGTCTGAGTTTTTAAGTTCTTCGATAATAGGACTTTCTATCTACGATTACAAAAAAAACCTTGGAGACAAAATGGGATCATTTGCAACGAACAAACTTTTTGAGTACATGGAGGCTGGACTGCCTATAATTTGCACAGATTTTAATATGTGGAAAAATTTGATAGAAGAAACTAATTGCGGTATCTGTGTTGAACCTAATAACAAAGAGGAACTTCGTAAGGCTATTTTATTTTTACTCTCAGATAAGAAAACAGCTTATGAAATGGGACAAAATGGAAGACTAGCTGTTGAGAAAAAATACAATTGGCTATCTCAAGAAAAAAAATATAATAATCTTTTTAATAAAATCTTAAATTCCTAGCCTTTTTAATTTGTTAGAATTCATTTCTCATTATGAAAGTTGAATTTATTGGTCTTGGTTATATTGGGTTGCCTTCTGCAGCTCTAGCAGCAGCATCGGGTTTTTCAGTATTGGGTGTTGATATCAATGAAAGCTATTTAAATAATATCTTGGATGGCAAGATTGATGAAAAAGAACCAAATTTAAAAGCTATTGTTCAAGAGCAAATTCACAACAATAATCTAAAAATATCCTCTTCTCCAGATTATGCAGATATTTTTGTTATTGTTGTTCCCACTCCATTCAATGAAAAAAAAGAACCGAATTTAGAAATTATTTATAGCGCAATAGATTCAATTATTCCGTTTTTAAACACAAATAATCTATTGATTTTAGAGTCAACTTGTCCAGTAGGAACAACTGAGGAGATTGCTTCTTATATTTTCAAAAAAAGGAAAGATCTTAAAGGAGAACTCAGTATTTCTTATTGTCCTGAAAGAGTTTTACCAGGAAACATTTTAAGCGAGCTGAAAACTAACAATAGAATAGTAGGCGGAATCGATGAAAAGTCTTCGGAAATGGCGCATTCATATTATTCAAAGTTTGTTGATGGAGAAATAATAAAAACAAATGCAAAAACAGCTGAATTATGCAAACTATCAGAAAATTCTTATAGAGATATGCAGATATCTTTCGCAAATGAATTGTCAATTATCTCCGAAAAACTAGATATCGATGTTTGGGATTTAATCAATCTAACTAATAAACATCCTCGAGTTAATATTCTTAACCCTGGAGTAGGTGTTGGAGGGCATTGTATCGCAGTAGATCCTTGGTTTTTAATATCTGCTTTTGAAAGTGAGTCAAAAGTTATAAAGGCAGCTAGAGAGCAAAATTTAAAAAAAACAGATTGGTGCATAAATAAGATAAACAATGAAATAAAACTCATCTCAAAAAGACTCAATAAAAACAAAATAGAAGTTGCTTTAATGGGTCTTTCATACAAACAAAATGTGAGTGATTGTAGAGAATCACCCGCAATCTATATTTCTGAAAAAATATCTCTGGAAAATGTAGCTAATATTCATTATGTAGAACCGAATCTGAGAGAGCTTGAAAAATATGAACTTTCGATTCCTAAAGATGCCTACAATAAATCTGATCTAGTAGTTTGGTTAGTCCCTCACGACGAATTTAGAAAAATAAAAAAAGACCTCAACAAATTTGAAATTGATTTTTGTGGAATTAGACAGTGAAGATTCTCTGTATTTTTGGAACTAGACCAGAGGCAATCAAGCTTGCTCCAGTCATTCAGGAGTTAAGAAAAAATAAAAAAAAATTCAATCTAAAGATTTGTTCTACTGGCCAACATAAAGAACTATTAAAACAGGCATTAGACAACTTTGACCTCAAAACTGACTACGATTTTGAGATAATGAAAACAAATCAAAGCTTAGAGAATTTGACTATAAAAGTTTTTAAAGAAGTTTCTAAGATTTTAGACACATTTAATCCTGAGATTGTAATGGTACATGGAGATACAACTACCTCATTTGCTGCATCTCTTGCAGCATTTTACAAAAAAATAAAAATAGTTCATGTTGAAGCAGGTTTGAGAAGCTTTGTCTTAGACAACCCTTGGCCTGAGGAATTCAATAGAAAAGCAATATCGGATATGACTACTTATCATTTTGCTCCTACAAATCTTTCAAAAAAAAATTTATTATCAGAAGGAGTTTTAAAGAAAAATATAATAGTCACGGGCAATACAGTTATTGATTCTTTATTTTTGGCATTAAAAAAAATAGAACGTTCAAAAAAAATAAAAGATTCAATACAAAAAGAATTTTCTTTAGTTGGCTTGAATGATCAAAATCTAAATGCATGGATGGAAAGCAAGAGAAAACTTGTTTTGATAACAGGTCACAGAAGAGAAAGTTTTGGTGAAGGATTCAAAAACATTTGTTCTGCACTAAAAAGTTTAAGCATGTCAAACCCTCATGTTGATTTTGTCTACCCTGTTCACCTTAATCCCAATGTGAGAGATAGTATAAAATTATTTTTTGGAAAAGCTTGTTTTAGCAAAACAAAGAGAAGATTAAACAACTTATTTTTCATTGATCCCTTAGGATACTTTCCTTTCATAAAATTAATGCAATTAAGTTCTATTGTTTTAACTGATAGTGGCGGGATTCAAGAAGAAGCCCCTAGTTTAAAAAAGCCAGTTCTCTTAATGAGAAAAACAACGGAGCGACCTGAAGCCATAGAGGCTGGAACAGTAAAAAAAGTTGGAACAAATACGAAAATAATAATTTCGGAAGTTCAAAATTTACTTGATAATGAACTTGCTTACAAAGAAATGATTTCTAGAAAAAATCCATATGGAGATGGAAAAGCAAGTGAAAGAATTTTTAATTTCTTAAAAAAACTTAATCGTTAAAATGAGAATTCTTTTTATCGTTCAAATTTTCGAATCTCTCAATGATACAGGTTCAGATCGGCATTATTTTTTTGCAAAAAAATTAGTTGAAAAAGGATACAAAGTCAATGTTGTAACTGCAAATGTAGATTATAAAAAAGCAGCAAAACGCTTTAATAGTAAATTTTATTTTAGAAAAAAAATTGATGGAATTGATGTGACTTACGTTCCAGTTTTTACTAACTTCCGAGGCAGCTTCTTAAAAAGGATAATTTTCTTTTTAAGTTTTTTTATTTCTTCTCTTATAGAGATAATTAGAGTTAAAGACATTGACATAATTTACGCAGTATCAACTCCATTAAGCAATGGTTTTTTAGGAGCTATTTTTAGTTTGCTAAAAAGAGCACCCTTATTTTTTGAAGTTACAGATGTTTGGCCAGATGCTGCTATTCACACTGGAGTGATTAAAAATAAATTCATAATAAATTTATCAAAATTAATTGAAAAAATAACTTACAAAAAAGCTAAAAAAATAATTTGTCTCTCAGAAGGTATCAAAAATAATATTTTGAAAAAAGGCATTTCAAACAGCAGGTTATCTTTAATTACTAACGGTATTGATGTGTCTATTTTTCCAAAGTTTTCAAAAATCGATATAGGATTGTTTAAAAAAAAATACGATCTAGGCAAAGAGTTTTTAGCGTTATATTTAGGAGCTCATGGTATTTACAATTCTTTGATGACAATTATGCTAGCAGCAAAAGAGATTTCTCATATTAAGGATA
>CETK01033552.1_pt1 | contig 10400 bp, 9 predicted proteins | sample 361431 | NCBI WGS metagenome assembly CETK01 (sample SAMEA2622452, study PRJEB7988) | marine metagenome | biome: marine biome (ENVO:00000447); feature: surface water layer (ENVO:00002042); material: "saline water (ENVO:00002010), including plankton (ENVO:xxxxxxxx)" | depth 5 m | reverse complement strand
TGGTTTGAAAAATTAATGGCTAGACTTCCAGAATATAATTATGTTATTTCATTGCAAGCATCTTTTATGGATTTAGCGATAATCTACAAAAACAAACAATTCGATTTTATATCCCATACAGAATTATTTTCTGATAATGATTATAATTTTGCTGGAAGACCTCCATTAAAACTTGATTTAAAACATTTAAAATCAAATACAATTTTTAGTGTAATTAATTTACATATGAAATGTTGTGATTCAGGTTTAAAAAGAAGGCAGAAAGCATCAAAAATGCTTTACGATTACATTGTAGACTATGATACACATGATAATTTTATTGTATTAGGAGATTGGAATGATGATTTAAAGGACAATGTAAATGAACATTGTTTTACTCCTTTTTTAGATGATGAAAATTACTATTTTGCAAACGAAGAAATTGTCTGGGATTTAAAACAGGCAAGTTATCCAAAGCATCCTTACTTTAGTTTTTTAGATCATATTTTAGTAAGTAAGAATTTTATTAAATCAAACTCAATCAATGATGTACTAACAATACCAATGGATGAATACATGAATGGATATGAGATTTACGAGCAATATATATCTGATCATATGCCAATTTTACTTTCGTTTAATATTAACTTGAACAAGTAAAGACTAATTATTAAATTATTTTATGATTAAAATTATTTATAAATATACACTATTTATTTTTTTTAGTTTAGCATTGTGTCAATCGAACCATCCCTATCCACCTCTTCATTTAATAACAATTCCTACTTCAGGAGTTTTACCTTATGGTAACTATTCTCTTGAAGGTCTTTTAATTGATAATGGAGGTATGGTTCCAAAATTATCAATTGGAATTTCACAAAAACTTACTTTAGGTGTATCATGGGGAATACAAAACTTAATTGGTGATGATAAATTATCTTTTAATAAAGAATATCCAGAATATCATTTTAAATATAGATTATTTGATGAAGATTTAGTTAAACCTGCTGTAGTTATAGGTTTTGACTCACAAGGTAGAGGAAGATATAAAGAAGTCATTAATAATGAAACTTTTGAAACATATTTCAGATACCAACATAAATCTTTTGGTTATTATTTAGTAGCTAGCAAAAATTATCTTTTTATGGGAAATCTAGGAGTTCACATTGGTTTAAATAAATCTTTAGAATCTTATGATGATGATGATATTAATATTTTTATTGGTATTGATAAAGAAATTAATAAATCTATTTCATTTATGATGGAATATGATGCTATGCTAAATGATAATGATAATGAATATAATTATGAAGAATTAACTATTGGTAAGGGAATTGGATATTTGAATGCAGGTTTCAGATGGATGATTGCTGATAATATACTTGTAGAACTAAATTTTAATGATATTAATAGAAACCAAAAGATTTCTCAAACAGCCCACAGAGAATTTAAATTTATTTATTCAAAGAAATTTTAATTTCATCCTTTATGAACCTTTCAAATCTTATAAAAAACAAAGCCTATGAATTAGGTTTTTCAAAAATTGGTATTGCAAAGGCACAATTTTATGAACAAGATAAAATTAATTTAAATAATTGGATTGATAATGGTTATCATGGATCTATGGATTGGATTAAAAGAAGAAGAGATGAAAAGTCAGATATATTTCAGTATTATCCAAATGCTAAATCAGTTATATCTGTAGCATTAAATTATTTTACAGGACATTCTAAAGATTACTTTTCAAATCACAAGATTTCAAATTATGCCTGGGGTGATGATTATCATAATTTATTAAAAAATAAATTATTCACTTTACTTGATTATATAAAAAATTTTGATAAAAGTTTGAATGGAATATGTTGTGTTGACACCTCTCCAATTTCTGAAAAAGTTTGGGCACAAAGAGCAGGTTTGGGTTGGATTGGAAAGCATACTAATTTAATTACAAAAGATTATGGTACTTGGGTTTTTCTTGGAGAAATTATAACAGATTTTAAATTAGAATACGATAAAGTATTTACGACAAATTTATGTGGATCTTGTACTGCTTGTGTTGATGCCTGTCCAACTGACGCAATTATAGGTGATTATAAACTTGATGCGACTAAATGTATTTCTTATCAAACTATTGAAAATAGATCAGAAATACCTGAAGAATTTATTGGTAAAATGGATGGTTGGATTTATGGTTGTGATATTTGTCAGGAGGTATGTCCATGGAATCATAGATTTTCAGTTATTAGTAATGAAGCATCTTTTCAACCAAGAGATTTTTTAAAAAATAGTGACATTAATTTTTTATACGATTTAAATCAGGAAGAGTTTTCAAAATATTTCAAGGATAGTCCAATGAAAAGAACAAAGAGAGATGGATTAAAAAGAAATATCGATTTCTTAAAATACTAATCAGCTTTTCTAATATTCAAAAAGAAAGCCTTTGAGTAATTAGATGTAAACAGACCATACCCACCTTCAATATTAGAATCAGGAATGATATACTGATTTTGCCCTAATGGGTCTCCACTTAAATAATCATAATATGCATCATCTGATGACTGAACAACGACTAAGTGTTTTCCATAATAGTTAAAATAAAGCCACATTATTGGGGTTGGACTTGTTTCCACTGTCCATATAAAAGGATTGAGTAAATAAGGATTATAATTTTCATCTCTAAAGTATGGACCTTTCCAAATGTCAAAAACAGCTGTAGTATCATAAAATGTGTTAATCAAAGTCATATCTTGTATACTATTTTCATTGTAATCAAAATATGTTCCATCGTTGTTTGATGGCTCTAAACCCATTTTTTCAGGTTCAAGTGCGTAGGTTAGAATTCTTATAGCGCTAGGATCTACGTTTTCACCTGATTCTTCATCTTTAATATTAAGTACAAAATAAGGCTTTGATGCAAAACTTCCAACAGTACATCCGTATCTAGATAAATCAATTGAACTAATTGTTCCATCACTAATGAATGATTCAAGTACATCTGTATTAAAAATCCAGGTACCATTTGTTTGGTTATTAATCAAATCAAAATTATCAATATTAATTTCTTGAATATTTTGTAGTTCACTATTCCAAGTTTCGCCTGCATTTTCACACGTTGTTTCACCATAAATACTTGGATCACTACATTCTTCACAATTATAATTATCTTCAATACTTTCAATTGAAAGATAATCAGGTGTAATAGTTGATGCTACCACTTCATAATCATCGTAGTTTACATTTATTGTATACTCTTTATTAGGCCAAATTTTATATTCTATTTCATCATCAATATAGTATTTACCAAATTCATTTAATGATATAAATTGGATTGTAGTTATAAGTTCATCATTTTGCTCATCAAATAATCCAGTTATCGATACGTTAGCATCGTTTATATATAGTTGATTTGCATTTTCAAGATTAGCATTAATGGATGAACTTAATGATACTCTTAAGGTATCAATTTCACCAAAAGAAGTACCGTTTATTTCAAATAACTCAATTCTACCAAAAACTACAAGCCCCTCCTGATATTCCACATTGTTATCAGGTAGTTCACAACTAAACATAGTAAAAATTAATATATATATAAATATCTTCATTAAAATTCGATTGAAAACCCTATTGTTGGTATTATTGGAAAAATACTAAGTTCTGTTTTTTGGGGTATATTTTCATCAGGTTCATCAACGTTTGGTTCAGGTAACCATTGATTTCCATCAAAATAATATCCAGCTTCACCATCACCACTAATATCATCTGTAGTAATATCCCAGTCTCCATCATCATCTACACCTTCTTGATTTTTAGTGGTATAAAAAAATCTAAAAATATTTTTTCTGTTATATGCGTTTATTACTTGGAAAAAATATTTACCCTTAATTTTTTTACCTATTTTAAATTCTTTTGTCATACCTAAATCCAATCTATGATAGGCAGGATACCTTGCAGAATTTCTACCACCAGGTATTGATCTCCAAATTGTTTCTGGTGAATCTGGCATATCTTCTAGATAATAACCCAATATTGGAGTATGTGCTTGTCCAGATTGATAAGTAAATTTCCAATTAAAATCCCAATTTTTAAAAAAATAACCTTTAATTTTTTTATTACCTATAATATTAAGAACATGTCTTCTATCCCAATTTGTAAAATAAGTTTTTCCATTCATTTCTTTTATTGAGTATGATAATGTGTAATTTAACCATCCAGTAAAATCACCTTTCAATTTTTGAATAAAAAATTCAAGTCCACCGGCTTCGCCATCTGAGGGTGTAAGAATATCTGACAATTGTTCACTCGAAACTTCTCCGTCTGTAGATGCCCTTTGGTCAATAAAAGTTAACATATTGTAAATATTTTTGTAGTAACCTTCAATTTGGAATTTATAATCGGATAAATATTTTTCATATCCTAGTACAATATGTTCTGCTTTTCCAGAATTAACAGATTCATCAATTGCTACCCAAGCATCAAGTAAGGGAGGGTTAAAATCATCTTGAAAAGTAAACATAAATTGATGGTAATTTCCCAGCGAAAAGTTTATAAACTCATCAGGTTGTATTATGTATTTTAGTCCGAATCTTAGATTTGGGTATAGTTTATCATAATAATTTAATCTAATACCTGGTTCAACTATCCATTTATCATTTAGAACAAATTTTATTTGAGAATATATATTTAATTCATTAGGTTCATTGATGAGTGAAAATAACGTAGAATCATCAAAAAAAGACTGATAACTAAATTTTAACTTTTTAAATTGGTAACCTACTTTTGCAGTAATATTATTATTTAAAAAATATGAAAGATCTCCTGAAAAAGTTTGATCATTAATAACATCTTCTTCATTGATTCCAGAAGATCCACCTAAACCAAAATTCACAAAAAATTTACTTTTTGCAAATAAAAAATTTCCAATTAACTTTTCATTAAATAATCTTCTATATTTAATACTAGCAGTTTCATTGCCCCAATCCCCATTTATTGCAATTGGTCCATATTCAAAATCATCAATACCATTATAGAAACTTATACTGATTCTATCTTTGTAGGTTAAATCAGTAAAGGCATGGCCTTGAATGTCATAAAAATAATAAGGTGGGATTCCATCGATGCCTAAGCTCGGCAATAAAAGATCAAAATATGTCCTTCTTCCTGATACCAACCATGCTCCATTATAAAAAGGACCTTCAGCGGTAGCCTTAGCAGATAATAGAGAAATATCAGACTTAAATTTTATATTTTTCCTATTTCCTTCTCTACTTATCACATCTAAAACTGCAGATAATCTTCCACCGTATTCTGCATTAAAACCACCTTTAGTTAGATTTGCTTCTTTTATTGCTTCTACAATAAAATTTGAAAAAATACCTCCTAAGTGTGAAGGATTATAAACAGTTATACCATCTAATAGTATAAGATTTTGATCAGTATTTCCACCTCTAATGATCAATCCAGTACTAAATTCAGACGACTGCAAAACTCCAGGCAATGATTGTAATGTCCTAAAAATATCAGCCTCAGCTAATGATGGAAGAGATGATAACTGAGATTGAGTAACTTTTATACTGCTATATTGTGTCAGTGTTTGTCTTGTTTCTTTTTCACCTTTTATTTCTGTTACTTCTAAATCAATAAAGGAAGAGGATAACTCAAAATCTCTAGTAATTATAAATTTATTTTCTGATAATGAAATATTTTCAACGATTCTTTCATATCCAAGATATTGAATGATTAATTCTATGGAAATAGACTCAATTTCTAAATCCTGCTGTGTAAATGTTAGAGAATAAAATCCATTTTTATCTGTTGTTGCTCCAAAAGATGAATTCAATATATATATATTAGCACCAATTAGAGCCTCTCCTGAATTTCTATCAGTAATAAATCCTGATATAACAAATTCAGAAAATGCAAAATTTAAAGTTAGTATTATATATAAGAAGTATCTATACATCTATGTAATTTAAAACATATTTGCACGATATACACGTTATTTTAGATTGAATTAGTTTGGGTTTTAATTTAAAACTGTAACTCTTTTTTTAGATTTACCATTTTTACTAAAATCTTGAAACTTTACAACACCGTCACTAGTAGCAAACAATGTATCATCATTTCCTCTTTTGACATTTTTACCAGGATGAATTTTTGTGCCACGTTGCCTAACTATAATTGATCCAGCTTTGATTTTTTGGCCATCGGCTCTTTTTACACCTAATCTATTCGGGTTACTGTCTCTTCCATTTTTGGAACTTCCCATACCTTTTTTATGTGCCATTTTTAATCCTTACTTTTTTCAACTTTTTTAGTAGTTGTGGTTTTTTTTGCTTTGGTTGCAGCCTTTTTTGTTTTAGTTGCAATTTTTAAATCTTTAATTTCAATTGTAGTGAATTGTTGTTTATGACCATTTTTCTTTTGATAGCCTTTTCTTCTTTTCATCTTAAAAACAATAACTTTATCTTCAAAATTATGCGAAATAACTTTTGCAATAACTTTTAATTTAGATTTAGTTGATACTTTACCTTTATCATTAGATAATAAAATATTATCAAATTCAACTTTGGTACCTATTTTTTGATTCAATTTAGGAACATTTATTGTTTGGTTTTTTTCAACCTTAAATTGTTTACCTTTTATATCTACAATTGCATACATAATTATACTCTTTATTTTAAGAGCGCTAATTTATTCATTTATTTATGATATTAGCAAGATTTAACTAACTAATTGATAAATTCCTTTTTTGTTTTCGAATAAATTTTAAACTCATGAGGATTTAAATCTTTATCAACTTTAATATTTATCAGAAGATATTGTCTCCATAAAAACTTTTTCTTAAACACTTTTATGTGTTCGTTTATATGCTCCATTAATTCTGTACTTAAAAAAATATCTATTTGTTTATCTTTTGATGTCATTTTATAATTTTTGATCATATTTTCTAGATTTGTAAGTACAATTTCTTTTTTGAATACTTTTCCTGTTCCATTTGAAACTTTACAATCTTCTTTCATTGTATCTAATAAATTTTGTCTAACCCTTTGTCTTGTCATTTCCAAAAGACCAAATGTTGAAAATTCTGCTGTTGCTACTTTTGCAGAATCTTTTTTTAATTCTTTTCTAAAAAAATCGTAAACTTTCTTTCTATTTTCTGGCTTTAACATATCAATAAAGTCAATTACTATTAATCCACCTATATCTCTTAAACGTAGTTGTTTTGCACACTCAGCTGCTGCTTCAAGATTTATTTTTAGTGAGTTCTCTTCATGATCTTTTTTACCTATGTATCTACCACTATTAACATCAATTACGCTCATTGCTTCAGTATGATCAATAGCTAAATGACCTCCACTTTTTAACCATACTTTTTTATTTAATGATTTACTAATTTGTTCTTCAATATTATAAATGTTAAAGATGGGTCTTTTTTTATTAAAAAAATTGATTTTTTCTAAGTTATTTGGATTAATCTTCTTTACATAATTACTGATAGAGCCATGTATTGTTTTTGAATCAACATAAATATTGTCCACATCTCTATCAAATAAATCTCTGATAACTCTAAATGACATAGAACCATCTTCGTGAACTAATTTAGGGGCTTTTTTAGATTTGGTTTTTTTTATACAATTTTTCCATTGATTTGTTAGTGTGTCAAGTTCCTCTTTTAAAATTTCTTCATTTTTACCTTGTGCCGTTGTTCTAATAATGACACCAAAATCCTTAGGTTTAAATGATTCAATCATCTTTCTCAATCTTCTACGCTCATATTTATCACTTATTTTCTTAGATATACCAACATAATTTTGGTTTGGAATAATTACAATTAATGCACCAGGGATAGATATGTCAGTTGTTATTCTAGCTCCTTTTCCATGGAATGGCTCTTTAACAACCTGCACTAAAATTTCATCACCTATTTTTAGATTTTTTTTATTGGTCTTTTGTACTTTTTTACTTTTTTTACCGTCGTCCTCATCATCAAACGAAAAGTTCTTATAATTATCATCATTATCTAATTCAGATAATGGCAAAAAAGCATTAATATCACTATTGATATCAATGAAAGCAGCCTCAATACCTGGAATAATATTTTGCACTAGACCATTATATATATTACCAACCATTTTAGTATGATTTGGATAATCAATATATAACTCAACTAACTGTTCATTTTCTATTACAGCAATACGGTTACTACTTATACTAGAATTAATATAAATGTCCTTGGAAATCTCTCCCATAGAATCTCCTAACTAATTTAATTTAAAATTTAAATCGTTAATATTTTATCTTTTATTTTACGATTTTATGAGAGTGGATAAGAAAAGCCTTTATTAGATGAAAAAAAATATCACGGAAAAAATAAATAATATACTCAAAGTATATCTATCTAATAATAAACAAAAATAAAAACCACATTCAAAAATCGAATACTACTTAAGTAATTTAAATCAAATTATTATTTATTTAAATCTATTTTTATTTATTAAAATTAGACATGGATAAAGATGCTATTATTTCATTATTAAAACAAATCAATTACCCTGGATACAATAGAGATATTGTTTCATTTGGAATTATCAGCGATTTACAAATTTCAGAAAATAATATTTCTATAAAATTAAATCTTCAAAAAGATAATAAGGAAATAGATAATATTAAAAGCCTAATAAGAAATAAATTAAATCAGAATTATCAAAATACTAATATTATACTAGAAGTAATTTCCTCCAATACCTCAAATAATGATCAAGGAGAAATTAAAGCATTAAAGAAAGTTAAACATATTGTTGCTATTGCAAGTGGAAAAGGAGGAGTTGGAAAATCAACAACCACTGTCAATCTTGCTTCAATTTTATCAAAAGATTATAAGATAGGTATTTTAGATTTAGATATTTATGGCCCAAGTTTACAAATGGCATTGGGATGCAATCAAAAACCAGTTATGAATTCAGATAATATGTTAGTTCCTATAGAAAGTCATGGAATGAAAACAATGTCTTTTGGGTTTTTAAATGATGAGTCTGCCCCTACAATTTGGCGAGGACCAATGGTTTCGAGAATGACTGAACAGTTTTTTTCTCAAGTAGATTGGGGTGAGTTGGATATTTTATTTTTAGACTTACCACCTGGTACAGGTGATATACAATTAACATTAGTACAAAAGATAGCACTATCAGGCGCTGTTGTTATAACTACTCCGCAAGATTTAGCACTGTTAGATGTAAAAAAAGCATCAGATATGTTTGCTAAGTTGAATACACCTATAATGGGAGTTGTAGAAAATATGTCAAACTTTATTATTGATGGAGTTATTCATGATGAAAACAATAATTTAGTTGATGGTAGAATTATTATAAATGAAAAAGATTTTGTTATTTCAAATGGTAAATTTATAATTGATATTGATATTTTTAAAGGCAGGGGTGGATTAGATGAAAGTAAACGTTTAAATGTACCTCTACTTTCACGTATTCCAATTAATTCAGAACTTGCACAATCAACAGATTTAGGAACACCATATGTTTTAAAGCATAAAAATAGTTACATAAACGAATGTTATGCAAACATTGGAAATGAAGTAATTAAACAACTAGGATTATAATTGTGTCAAATATTGATCTAAATAATATGCCGAAACATATTGCAATAATAATGGATGGTAATGGAAGGTGGGCTAAATCTAAAAATTTACCACGGTCTATAGGTCATAAAAATGGTGTAAAATCAGTTCGATTAATATCTGAAGAATGCTCAAAACTAAAAATAAAATATTTAACACTTTATACTTTATCAATTGAAAATTTTAAAAGACCAAAATCTGAATTGAATAATTTATTGTCTTTATTATCTATTACAATAAAATCTGAAGTATCAAAAATGAAAAAAAATAATATTAAATTTAATATTTTTGGATTTAGAGATTGGCTTCCTGAAAAAATAAATGAACAACTTAACTATGCTATATTAGAGACAAAAAATAATGATGGATTAAATTTAAACTTAGCATTAGCATATAGCTCTAGATATGAAATTTTACAAAGTTGTAAAAAATTAGCAAATGATTTATCAAATCAAACAATTAAATACGATGAATTGTCAGAAAAAAATATAAATGATCAATTACTTACAAAAGATACACCAGATCCAGACTTATTGATTAGAACTGGAGGAACTCATAGGTTAAGTAATTTTCTACTATGGCAATGTGCATATACTGAATTATACTTTACAGATAAGTTTTGGCCTGATTTTAATCAAAATGATTTAAATGAAGCAATTATTGACTTTCAAAGTAGAGAAAGAAAATTTGGAACAATCAAAACATGAAAATCAAAAATTATATAATATTACTATTAATTTTTTCATCATTATTTTTTGCACAGAATAATGAGATAAAAATAAAAGATATT
>CETK01148294.1_pt1 | contig 10405 bp, 7 predicted proteins | sample 361431 | NCBI WGS metagenome assembly CETK01 (sample SAMEA2622452, study PRJEB7988) | marine metagenome | biome: marine biome (ENVO:00000447); feature: surface water layer (ENVO:00002042); material: "saline water (ENVO:00002010), including plankton (ENVO:xxxxxxxx)" | depth 5 m | reverse complement strand
GTAAATGACGCTGGACCGTTTCTCACGTAAAGAACGCCGTGCGTAAATCGCACCCTAGGCATATTTTACCACCTTGTGCCCGTGTCCGACTCGCCGGCGGCGCACACTAGATGACTGGTTCTCTAGTCGGGTACGGAGGAATTACCCCTCCATCTACTTCAATTTACGTTGAACATAAGAGTTGGGCTGCAGGACTTTGGTTTCGGTGTCACTGGTCAGGCCGCCGTGAAGTAAGGTTCAGATCTCAATTCCTACCCTGGACCTGGAGTCTCAGTGGAGAGCTGAGCAGCAAAATGGGTGACTAGTTGGATTTTGCTAGTTGGGAATTTGCTCTCCGCGATAATCATGCGCCGGCGGCGATGGCCGGCAGAAAGTTTAGCTCGTTCACGAGGCATCCGCAGTGTTTCGAATGATATCGCCTACCGCACAAGTTCAGTTCAAACCAACAATATAGTGAAACTGCGCGGTAGATCGCTATCACCGGCATCGATCACGGTTAGCATAGACACACGGAAGTATTTGCCACAGGCAGTTCCTAGGTCGACATTCGACCCATTGTAATGTATCACCTGGCATTTTGAAAGCATTGCATAATATTCAACCTCGCTCTTGCGGAGCGGTGGCGTGTTGTTAGCGATAAGCACAAGTTTTGACTTATTCGAGCGGAGAGTCTTAAGGGATGTTTTATAGCCTAGTGCGACCTTGCCACTCTTCATTACGAGCTGCAGCCTGGAGTTCAAATTCTCTACCTAATGGCTTATTGTTACATCGGTCCGGACAGAATGAGACGCGGAAGCGTGCCGACTTCTTTGACTTCTTGGCGGGGGCCATATTTTGTGTCGGCGATCGCGAGCGCGAGCGAAGTTACAGTATACTAGATGTACACTAGATGTAACTAGTAAAAATTCTAGCTCTGCCCAACTCAGGTGGTAGGCTCTCCCCCTTATTAATTGCACCGGCACCCTCGCAGGCTAGTCATGCGCAGTGCGCCACGCGCAGAGCAGTAGCTTTGGGGAACTCGCACTGGCAGACCGCCGAGACGGCTACCTCTCAACGCGCGCTTGGCTTTAAGCATGCCAGTGACGCGGAACTAGCACAAGACAAGTAGGATCAGTGGGACAAGTAGTCTCATCCGATCGGACATGCGGCCGCGGGGGCGGGTGCGACGCAGTGGAATAGAGCGAGAGTATATACTAAGATAAAGCCACTAGGACCAGATGAGACGAGGATACGGTGCCTTTGGACACACGGCGGTTTGCTTCATGTTGAATACAGCTGCGCTACTGAATACAGCTGCCCCACATGCGCGCAATTAGGATCCTGTCGCAATAATGCAAACGCTAATCAGATCGCGAGCCAGCCAGTGTAATCAACCTATCGAGAAATTCTCCGAGGTCTCTCTCCTTAAACTCATTGACAGTAGGCATGGCACGCTTGAAAATTGTTTCCCCGGATGAAATCAAAACTAATTCAGTAGCATTTGATAGCCCGCGGGATATGGCCATTTTTGTTAGTGGGGGGCTGCTCTCTGAGAAGCCAACTTCTGCAGAAAGTGCACACGAGTATACGGGCGCGGAATCATGTCTATTGAGATCGAAAGCATGTAGATCACCGTTGGCATGTAGAACAAAAAATATATTTGGGACATTCGGTGACCATTTAAGGTCGCTGACCACGCATGTTGCATTCAGTGCTGTGCATCTAGAGAAAACATAGTAAGGCCATGTAATAAGTGGCGTAGCAAGGTTGATGTGGTGTACTCGGCAGCCACCATCCAGCTGGCCAACAACGCAAAGTTCTTTGAAAAATGGAGAAAAGTCGAGGCAGACCGCACGTGTACCAGAGAAACCGTCAGGTAAGGTAGACTGTGGCGATGCTTGATATGCTTTTGCAACTTTCTTCATTGAAGTTGTCGAAGGAAATAGTATTCGAGGCTCCGTTGTCATACCCAGAAGTGAGCACTTGACTAGATGGCCGTTACTGAGACAAACCTACACAACCGTGCGATACGGGGGAGGGGGGGGGCAATAACTGTTTTCGCTCAGACTAACAAGATACTCGTCGGACCTACCCGGCAGAGTAGCGAAGGCTGATATGCAAGGTGGGAGAGGGCCGAACTCATTGTCTTTGGATATTTTCAGATGGGACTCCGTGCGTTCTCTGGCCGGGGACTGCCCAAAAGATCCTCCAAGGGTTGTTGGCACTGATGACCAGACCGTAAGAGAACGCAAACAGATAAGACGTGGATCTCGCCCAGGGGCTGTGGCATTCATTGTATCTATCGTGTGTGCAACGACACCTTCAATATTTAGTGGTGAATCGGCCACAAGCCAAATAGCAAGAAGTCCACAATCATCAACACTGAGCAGCTGGAATGTTAAGCATTTATCATGTATTGGTGATGTGCATGAGCTCAGCATAGGGCATAGCTCGAGAATGGTGGATTTATGAACAGTCTCTTGTGGATTTGAAATCACGCCTCCCATCATAAAAGGTTCTTCTGGGTGCCCATCAGGCCTTGACGTAACAACCATAGACAAATCCCATAGGATTATTAAACCTGTCGCGCTACCTGCCACTACACACAGCGTACCGCTTGGCGCAAAGCAAGCACAGGTCAAGACTGACTCTTCACATAGAAGTGCAACAGGAGTGTCAGGGTGCCTCACATCCCAAATTGTAGCTTGGACACTGTTCTTGTCATCCAAGAGAGGAGCAGCTTTACTCGGATGAAAGTAATTTGGACGGAGCGGTTCTTGTAATAGTGCGATGAATATGGAAGTGTGGGTACGCGAAAAAATCAATTTAGTTACTGACCTACATTTCCTGCTGGTGAAGCAAACCAACATCCTCTCAGGACAAGGCACCGGTTCCGGCTTTGGGGACTTGCACAATTTGGCCCACGGACCTGCTTCATGAAGTGGAGGATTACTAGGCTGGCTCCGTATCGCATTGTGTTCAACAGTGGCATCATCTGGTTCTTCGGTGTGTGGCCGAATCAATGCCATACAAGTCGCAGATACTCGGTGCAAAAACCTCAAAAGCAGCTCGTGTTTTACATAGGTACTAGTTTTAGCACCGGACCATGTCGCTAGCTGCCCGCCTTTGCGATTACAGACCTTCCCTTGCAGGCTTTTCGCAATGAGATTTTCGAAGTCAGTGTCATCAATCCCATTTGCGAACTGCATTTCTGCGTCTCTAGTCCAAATAGTATCAGCCTGCATTCCTGTGCTGATTAACTCGTCTGCTGTACCTACTGCACGCCTGCAAGAATGGTTAAATAACTTGGTGCCTCAGGTTGTAAAGACACTTACTCCTTCATACGCTTTTTTGCGCTGCAGAGTCGAGGTCGGTAGAGCTGATATTCTGTTTGAGGGAGCTGATCAAATGCAATAAAGCGCTCAGACACCAAGGCCAAATGGCCCTGGAGCCCTCGTGCGCGGTGGACGGCTGGGTCAAACCAACCAATGAGGTTTCTCGGATTTGCAGCTAAGTACTTTGGCTGTTTCACATCTGCCAAAGACTTGGATTCAGTCTGCTTTGCCCTCCTGTCGTCTACTGCTACTTCTCTAGCAATTGCTACTTCGGCCTTTCCGGTCCGACTTAACAGGTCAGAGTTTACGTGGATAGCTGTGAAGCTTTCCGATACTGGCCCAGACATGCACTTCGCAAGTGTTGAAACCAGCTGCCTGGGTGCTCCCGACTGAAATTCCACAGCGTCATCAACGTCATCTTCGTAGTCCTCGAAATCGTCTTTGTACTCATCTATGGCCCCCGATGACATCCTTCTAAAGGCTTTCTAATTATACATTAATTATTCGGACTGTAGGTACCGTACCTGCGGTACGGTACCTACGGTACCATGGTACCTACGGTATCATTGCAATACCGTGGCGGCTTCCTGATGAGTACACGGGCTCAATCAACTAAATCAATAGCTATAGTTGGCGCTAGGGGATTCACTTCCTCCCAAGAAACTGGCTATTAAAACTCTAAATACCGTGTGTAATACTAAGCAAGCATGTCTGTGGAGGAAGTACGCTTGCGTCATGCTAGGCGGCTGTCCAAAGCACACCAGACAAACTCAGTCGAAAACGCAGGACTTCTTGTCCATGCCCAAAAAGCGCCTCGGCTATCGAACCCGCACACGGCTCTCTACTCCATCATGTTAGAGCAATGTCGCTCTTTCGCTATTGCCCTTAGAAATGCAGCTCCACGAATAGCGCGAGCGTGCATGTGGTGGTGCGACGAGATGCGCTCCGATGAGCATGCACTGCTCAATTCTGCCATTACAGAAATGGAAATGTGTCTCGGTTACGGCTCCGGCGGTGCGGGATGTTGTGCGTCTGCCGGCTTGCTCAATCCAGGAGCACAATCAATAGCTTATGTCGCAGCTAGTCAACATGGTCGCATAGGGGGGTGTAGTATCAAAGCCGGACAAGGCATGGCCTTCAAATGCATTGATGAAAACAAAACTATCGTAGTTCCAAATCTTTACATGGCGAAGCGCCTTGGCGTGCATGTTTCGAAAAATTCGCGCGATATTTTTCCTTGTGTTTGCACGCCATTGCGTGCAGAGTTTGGGCGGCCAATTGGTGTACTATCAGTTGACAGTTTGAGTATCGATACCGATATTCTGGCTGGGAATGCCAACCCAGTAGATTTTCATGAGAGACTTGCTCCCTTTTTGGAAAACAACGATGAGGCATGCAGGCGCGTTACATTCTGGAGAATGGAAAAGCAAAGCATGGTTAATCCTGGCACTCGCATAGCTGCCCGTGTTATCCACGGTCAAATTTCCAGCATTGAACGACGTGGGCACCTTGGCTCTGTTTATGGTCTCTGCTGGGAAGATGGATTGTGCGAGCATAATATACCTTTTCGAACAATAAAGGAAAGGCTCCGCTCGACGCCAGCACTCTTCGGCATCGGTGTGCCGTGTGATGCTGCTCTTCTAGGTTTTGTTGAGTACACTGGCAAGGTTATTGGAGAACAATTGATAAGGTTGATTTTTGCGACCAATCGAGTGCAATAGTTTGTTTGGGCTTAGGCTTCGACTAAGAGTGCATGCCAGCGACATCAAGCAGGTTCCTTACGTGCCAAATATCACCATCACAAATCTGTTCCACAAAAGTCTTGCATCAATGATGTGTTGCATAGTCCATGCAGAAGCTGCAGAAATTTGGGAATATGATGCTCACCAACAACTGAGTGTAATTGCTCGGATGGGGCATAACTTTGCCTTTTGCACAATGTCAACTACAAGGCGTTTATTGGAGATACCAGCACATAAGCGATATTTGTTTTGGGACAAAATCAAGGGCGGTTTGACCTTTCCGATGCCCTTTGTTAATCATACTATGGTTACTCCATTTGCTTGCTATCAACCAAAAAAAGAGAAAAAGGGTCTTCTATTGGTGACATTATGCGCATTTCACAATTTGGACGCCAATGATCTCATTTTCATTCACAAAATGGGTTCTGCTCTTACAAGTGCACACGAATGGATGAGTTTGCGCGAGGCTCGAGCACAAATGCGCAAGCTTGTATTGCAACGTATTGGTTCAATGTGCCTAGATCATGGGACTACAGTGCGTGAGCTCATACCGGCACTCCACACTCGTGTGAGTCAATGTTTTCCTCAATCATCTGTTCAACTTGGATACTTGGAACTTGGTGGTGATCGTGTAACCATCATGGGTAATGTTGAGTATCGTCGGAACAAAAGCCTAGAATTCGATTGTGTTCCTCCTGCAATATGTGCTAGTTTGACGGTTTCGAATCCTGGTAAAATTCAGCGAAAGGAGTACCTGCCTGGGACAAGAGTGCAGGTCCAGTATGGGAAGTTGTGGTATTTGGCTGTCATACATTTAAATCGAGGGCATCTCACATATGATGTGACTTATGATCTTAAAGATTGGATGGGAAGGCCCATGCGTGAAGCTGGTGTCCCGATTGCGCGACTCAAGCCCATACCTGCGAGGCCATTTAGGGGTTTTCCACAGTGCCGGTGCAAGGTCAAAACGACGGCGCACGACGACATACACTGCTGGCCATATCTTTTGGTACCTTTAGGCTGCATGCGAGGTATTATCTACTTCAGCTCCTGGGCAATTTCAAGCCCCGAACCTAATTTTGATGAATTGAACATTATTGGGTTCTTACAAACTGTTGGCATTAGTTTAGGAATGGCGATGGACGATAAAGTTCGTGGTGGTGCGCTGCGGTACATGCGATCGTTCACTAAGAATAGTGTGTCGCTTTCGAGCAAGGAGATTAAAAAGAAAATGATTTGGCTACTAAACGAGTGTGCAATGCTTGCGAAGTCTCTTTTGCTTTACAATTTAGTAGACTTACACTCAAATGCTTGTTTTTTGCCGGTGAGCAAAAACTCAAATATGACAAGTCTTATTATACGCTGCATGGAGATATCAACTAATCTGAGTCTGCTCGATTCGTCTCTACTCGTCGAGTCAGATGCAGTATATACTGTATTTTTGACCGTTTTTGATGAAACCAAGAAGGTGCTCAATAGTCGCAACTCAGCAGTAGTCAGTTCTAGGAGTTTTATTTTTCTCTCGTACAAAGTAGAGTCCGTCAGTTTGACATTTAAGCCAACTCGTTATCTCTAGGTCAAAATACACAGCAATCACCCGCGAGGACATGGCATTTTGTATGAAGCTTAGTGAACTTGCCAAAGTACCATTGGCCCAAATATCTACCTTGGAGCAATCGGCTTTATTGAGAATCAAGACTCTCCGGGCACTGGAAGCACTGATCAAGCATAAACCTGCTGAGCTGTCACGAAGCTTACAGGTTGCCGGCACACACATTTCAGAAGCCGTTAATCGGCTGAATGTATTTATTGCCTATGTGCTACCAGACGATGGTCCGCTTCGTATTGTGTGGTCTTCAACTAAGCCTCTGAAGGCGGGACCAAGCGCAAATACCTTATTAATCAAGCGCAGATCAAAGCATCTTATGGTTCAATGTCTAATCACCAAGCAACCCATTGTTTTTGAGGAACTGGGCGAAGCAGCGCACAAGCTGCATTACTCAAAGTCAAGAGGTACAAAGTTTTGGCCTTGGATATGTGCACCAGTGACTACACGTGGCATTCTTGTTTTGGATGCGGGGCTGCAGTCGGTTGCCTTAAGCTCAGGTGACTTCGATTTCTGTGAATCAGCCGCTACGATCCTTGGGTCCACTATTGATATGCAATGCAAAGCATCCGAGTTGTCTGTACTCCGACAGATGGAGCATTGTCACGGCAAACACCAGGTGTCTACAAGGGACATATACCTGAGAGGTCTCGGCGCCATTTACCGTCAAATGAGTTTCCCGTGTCGCCTGTCAGTATTGCAAATGCGCTCGTGGTCATTCGAAGGTAATAAAAGATATAGCAGTGGGAAATGTGATGTTTCATTGACCGCTATCACATTACTGCTTCGCTTGCTCAGCATTCAAGGTCCCTATGAGCTAGTCACCCCTCTAGTGGGTATTATGTATCTCAATAATGTTGAGACCGGGCGAACTTATACAAAAGAACAAAATCCATCATGCTTTGAGTCAGAGTTATTCTCGATCCCGCTTAGAGTAAATTGGTTGTCATGTCGTCTCCGGGTTGAAATTTGGAAGGTGGAGTCTGAGCCGAGGTCATCAAACCCTCTCAAGGTCGCTCGTTTGATTGGGTCTGCGGAGCTGAGTGGCAGCTACTACCTTCATTTATCCGACTGCTCACGAGCATATCCGCTTGTTGATACGTGCTATCAGCCGCTATCACCCTCGCTAAGACTCCTATTCGATCTGACCCTTCAAAATAGCACGGCGTTTGGTCCCTCCGCGGTACCCGCCATATCCACTTCACTATATCAAGAGCGTCCGCACCTGCACTTAATACGTGCTTCTGTTGAGAGTATGCTACCTCAGCCTGGGCAATATATTTGCGTTTTCTGTGCGGAAGATGGCTCTGAATATGGCAGGACACAAACCTCGCCTCATACAATGTGCCCAGAATGGAACAACTTAAATATATCTCTAACCCGCATTATCTATCCCACACCCTGCACAATGCGAGTCGAATTGAGGTCTACTACATGCTACATGTCTCATCAGGTCATTGGGTCCGCTATCATTTCTGGCTCGTCCTTGATATATTTGCCCCGCAACTTGTCTGAATTGCGGCTCCGCCTGACGAATATGTGTAAAACACCAGACCAGGTGGACTCCCCGTCACAATTCGAACAAGAATATATTGTTATTCTGCTGCGCTTTGGGCAAACGAGAAATGATGTTTCCAAGCTAAATCGCAACCTGATATCATACCCAGCAGCATCTGTGGCCCGCCTGGTCAACGGCATACTGGAGTTTCGAACTGTTGCCATAGCTCCTGATGCTCATTTCAGAGCAGAGGCCAGATCCAACGCGAAAACTTCGCATGTTGTACCATTCAGTGATTTTGCAATTAGAATAGGTGAGCGCATTGTTGGACCAGCTGGCGGAACCTGCTTTGCTGTTGTCATATCCTGTGCTCCAGGCGCTTTAGGCAGAGAGCATATCTCGTTCATTGATGATGTTACAAAGTTGCTGGAAGCTAACATAAGGCATTTGCGTCACAGAGAACTTCGCAGCTGTGCTCGAGCTCATGGGTTCAATCGAACGTTGGCTGTTTGCAAACAGTGGGCCAGTATCTCACTGCCTGAGCTTTTCAATGATGTGCTGCATATTTCAAGCCGGTGCTTGCCTGGCTGTTGTGTATATTTGTCATTACTTCAACCTGGTGGAGACGAACTAAGATGCGTGGCGTCTAATACTCAAAGCAACATGTACGGAAAAAGGTTACTGCGAGGTCAGGGGGTCAGCTTTAACTGCCTGGAACCTGCAACAAACAAAGACATTGTCGTTGGCTTGAGCACTGAGCACGTTCATGTTTTCAATCAACAAAATTATGGATTGCCATACCTTTGTGTCCCACTGAAACACCACAGAAGTAGATTGGGTGTGCTAGCTACTGACACGTTCGAATTTGTCAGTAAAGTTTGCAAGGGACCTAAGGAGCATCTTGAGGACGGAGTCTTGGAATTCCTCAAGGGGCTAGGAGCCATCGTGGGGCGAGCCATTGATCTGCGAAGAAAGTGTGATTCTCTGGCTTCGTTGCATATCAAGCCTTTCCGGTCTCCAGCTGCGATATTGAACATGTCCCTGCGTGCTATCTTCTCAAACATTATATTTGCGCTTGCTTGCGAATTCTGGCAAATGGATGAGGAGCGAAAGCTTCGTGCCATTTTGAGCGTCAAACCAGGCTCCAAAATGTTTCTTTATGGTATTTGGGGTGAACCTAGCTTGATGAGCACAATATACCCATATACGACCGACATGCTCCTGGGAAACTTGCTCGATGCCATAGCACATGCCAACAGAATGGAGCCAAAGCTGATCGGTAAGCCTTGCCAGATGATAATCATTCCTTTCATTGAGCTTTCAAAATGTCATGCCATTTCTCTCGTACCCACACGAGACTTCAAGCCGTGTGATGCAGCTCAAAGCTATATTATGGCAATTGCAAAGGGCATGCAACGCATCCTAATTGAGTTTGATTCTTCCAAGAGCACCATCAGGGCGCAGAAACACTAGGAATGCATGGGAAAAACCTGAAAGGCTGTCATGGCCATCACCACGAACTATGCGTCATAAAAGACAGACAGATATCGCTGCTGGAAACAGCCACGCGGGGCACTTGCGGTGTGTCCGTCCCAGATAGACTAGAGAGGATGCCAGATGAGTTTGGTCAGATAGCAAACGATTTAGTGGCCCACGAACGTTGCGACTGTGCCTGGCTCGGGCGTTTCGAGGTGGTCTCGAGACTAGCTGACTACCAGACGACAATTCATCGAAACGGTGCCCGGTCCACACCCACGCCCTCGTGCATGCAGATTAGCGGCGAGTTTGTTCTACCCCGAAGGCTAGAAGTCAGCCTGAGGTCACTGTCACCAGGCACACTGACCCATGGGCCGCCCCCGTTGCCAGAAGCAGGCAGTTTATTTATAAATTATGCCTCGATTGAAGTCAGGGACGTAATCGTGATCTGAACTTGACTTTAAGAGACTTTTACGGCGGTCTGATTCATGGTTCCGAAACCAAATTTCCTGCGAAGTTCAGCGTAAGTTGGAGGGGGGGTTGGTGGGTAAATTTAGCAAAACCCGTCCTAGTGTTCTAGATAAGGGGGGGGAAGCCAGGTACTGACTAAGTCTTAATCGATCCGAAATTACCGGCTTTTTCGCATGGAGTCTCCAAGAGGGGTCGGTAGCCCCCCTCAAGGTCAGGGGTCTGTACGGAGGTCGATCACGATGTGAGGGAGGGCTCCAAAGTCGTCAAAAACCCGTTTAGTAGGTTTAGCGGCGCGCCG
>CETK01158724.1_pt1 | contig 10427 bp, 10 predicted proteins | sample 361431 | NCBI WGS metagenome assembly CETK01 (sample SAMEA2622452, study PRJEB7988) | marine metagenome | biome: marine biome (ENVO:00000447); feature: surface water layer (ENVO:00002042); material: "saline water (ENVO:00002010), including plankton (ENVO:xxxxxxxx)" | depth 5 m | reverse complement strand
TTACAGAGATGCTAGAATTTCGAGAATTTACGAGGGCACCAATGAAATAAATCGAATGCTCATAGTTGAAATGACATTAAAAAAAGCAATTAAAAAAGAATTAAATATCTTCAAAAAAATCAAAGAAATTAGAAAACGTATTCCTTTGACTTTATTAGGAATAAATAAAAAAATCGTTAAATCTTCATTAAGTAAAGAAAAGCAAATTGTAGTGAATATCAAAGATTTAACATTATTGTTGTTAGGACTTGCTGCACAGAAATTTAAAGCGAAACTTGTTAAAGAGCAAGAGTTACTTTTAAGAATCGCTGATTTAATTATTGAAACCTATGTTTCAGAATCAGTACTTCTAAAAACAGAAAAATTAATAAAATTAAACGGAAAAGAAAATTGTATTACCCAAATCAAAATGCTACAAAATCATCTTTGTGAGTCGTTAAATACAATTAAGCAAGCTTCTCAAGAGATTATAACAACATGCTCAAATGGATTTGAAAAGAAAATTTTGTTTATTTTGCTGAATAAATTGGGTAATTCTAATGACTTCAGAATAAAAGAAATTAGACGGGAAATAGCACAGAGACTAAAAAAAGACGGTAAATATGGCTTTTCGATTTAATTAATTTTCAATGATATCATCAATTTTGTAAAGTAAATATTCCCTATGTTGTCTGGTGGTTAAGTTACCTATTTCTTTATCTAGATTGGATTTTAACCAATTTAGATTGTAGAACGCTGAAGTTTTAGACATATTATCATAATTGGATTTATCCGAAACAAGACGAATCAAAAAATCTATATATTCAACTTGCAAATTACGTCTTGTTAAAGAAACATTTGAATATAAATCGCTTCTAAATACTGCATTTCTCAAATCAATCATATACTCAGTTAAACTGTATTCGTTACCATATAGGGAACTATTATTTATTCTTTGTAAGACATTTTTATTCAATAGATGCGATAAGAGCAATTTTTGTCTGTTTAAAACTAAAGGTAGTATTTTTGGATCTTCACCGCTTGATCTAAAATTAAATCCTCTTCTCTGAGACTGTAAGTGGGAGATTAAATCACTATCATTAAACATTTCTTGATTTTCAAAACCATATTCCTTAATTAATTGGACTGAATATTTTTGTAAGTCAACTTCAACAGGGCTGAATGGTTTGATTTCGGACTTTTGACTAATGAATGACCTATCAACATTTACACCACCAATTTGTCTTGAAATTATGTCAAGGCATCTGAAATATTGAGATAAAAGAGAGAAATATGTCTTTTTTAGTCTTTCATATGTTGTCCCTTCAGCAGTATACTTTAACTTTAGACTCTGCAACATTTCTTTTATCATATCCATTCTTTCCTTTGAGTGCAAAACTGGATCGCTACTTAAATCATTTATCATTGCATTAGGATCTATTCCTTTACCAGGATATCTCATATCATCTGCATCGTTAGCATAAACCAAATCTTTATTGGTTGAACGGGATAGAATCTTAGATAGTGATTCAAATTCTTTTTGGTCTGAAAAATCGGAATAACCAAACTCTATTGCCCAGCAGTCATATGGACCAGGAACAATGTCGTAAAATAGGCCTTGATCATCAGGATTTTTTGTAATATTGATTGCAGGATACTCCATTACAGAGGAGCAAATTCCCTTTTTTGCAACAATATTTTTATTATTTAACTCATCATTTGAGAGCAAAGTACTTCCCTTAAAATTATGACTTAACCCCAATGTATGACCAACCTCATGTAGAACTAATCTCTGAAGAGATTGGTTAACTAACTCTTTTTTCATTTCTTCCCCCAAGGATTTAAATTCGATAAAATCTAAACCAAAATTATTTTGAAGTTGCAATTCATTGGCAGCTATACACAAATGATCGTTATGATCTGAATACTCAGAGTTGAAATCAGATTCATTAAACAAATAATCGTATTTTATCCTATTAGTTATATAAACCCACTCCAACATAATATCAGCTCCAAGAATTTGTCCTGTTTTTGGATTCACAAATGAAGGGCCATAACCACCCCACGGTGGCTGTGGTGATGATGTCCATCTCAAAACATTATACCTTATATCACCCGCATCCCATAGAGCAGTATCAGGTTGTACTTTGACTTGAATCGCATTTAAAAATCCAGCTTTTTCAAATGCAATATTCCAAGACTCAACACCTTTCTTAATAATTGATCTGAACTCAATGGGAGTTGTATTTTCAATCCACCAAACAATCGGATTTACTGGTTCTGATAATTCTAGTTCAGGATTTTTTTTCTTGAGATCCCATCTGTGGATCATATCTCGATAGTTAATCTGGTCAATAGTTGTCATATCATTAGTTTGCGTGTGGAAATAACCTACCCGCGGATCGTCAAATCTCGGTTTAAAGTTGTTATCCGGAATCTCAATCAAGCTGTGTTGGATTCGCATACCCACTACTCTAGAGTCAGTTATGGCTTTGCTTCCATATTTTTGTGGGTATTTAGATTCATAAACATAATCAACTATAACGTCGGTATTTTCAGGGTAATTGTTAACCTTATAGTAACGAGTCTTAGATTTATTGAGTGACCCTAATTTAAAGCCTCTGTATGAAGATGAATATGATGATTTTACTTGTTGTAAATTTTCCGAAAGAAAAACATTATCGGCATTGATTAAAAAACTAGAACTATCCGAATTGAATCCAAGAATTTCCTCACTAATAATTATTGGTTGATTAATATTCGCATTTTTTGAGTTGCTTAAAGGACTTTCTGGATCAAAATAGTATGAATAATTTTCAACTACAAAATCAATTTTATTAAAATACTTTTGAATTTTAATGATTTTTGACCCTCTAAATCTTCCTCTGACGTTTCTTGAATCAAGAACACCGTCCTCGACATAACTAAAATAAATAAATTCCTTATTTATTTGGGAAGTATCTATTTCCAAGAAAGACTTAGATGTTTCTTCATTTTGATAAAAATTGAATAAACCTTTGTATTCAACGCAATCCTTTGTGATTGTTTTTATGTCTTTCTTTTTTGTGTTTTTTTTTGGCTCGTCTGAGGACTTAGATTTAGATTTTGATCCTGAAAACTGTGCTGTAAGTGGATTGAAAAACAAAATAGAAATGATTAATAAATACCTATAAAAGAGTGTCATGATTAAAATTTAAAAGTAAACTTTTCTAAATTAGTTAATATTAATTAATCAAAATAATTATATGGATTTTTTATCTGAAGATATTTTAAATTATTGTAATAAAATTACATCTGAAGACACAATATTAGAAGAACTCGAAAGAGAAACAAACTACAAGATTTTAATGCCAAGAATGTTGAGTGGTAAAATTGTAGGACAACTTTTAAGATTTATTAGTTTCGTTAAAAAACCAGAACGTATTTTAGAGGTTGGAACCTACACAGGATATTCTTCAATTTGCTTAGCACATGGACTAAGGCATGGGGGTAAATTAGACACTATTGAAATAAATGAAGAATTAGAACATATCATCAAAAAATATTTTAAAAAATCAGGACTTGAGAGTAAAATAAATTTATTGATAGGAAATGCAATGGAAATTGTTCCAACTCTTAAACATAATTATGATTTAATTTTCATTGATGGAGATAAAAAAAACTACTGTAATTATTACGAGATGGCTGTTAATAAATTAAATAAAGGTGGCTGTATAATTATTGACAATGTACTTTGGAGTGGGAAGGTACTAGTTGAAAGTCCAAAGAAAGATGTGGAAACAAATGAAATTAAAAAGTTAAATTTATTAGTCAGAAATGACAAAAGAGTGAAAAACACATTACTTCCCATTAGAGATGGAGTAATGTTGTGCGAATTATTATAGTTTTTTTATTACGAAATACAACGTTGAAAAACATAAAAGTACACTTACTAAGACATTTAGTAAAGCATATAAAAAATAACCACTTTTGATTAAATTTATACTCTCGTAACTAAATGTCGAAAAGGTACTTAATCCTCCACAAACTCCAATTACAAAAAATAATGCATACTCTTTATTATACTCTAAGTTTTCAATGTAGAGTATAATAAAACCGTAAATCAAACAACTAAAAAAATTTGATAGCAATGTTGAAATAGGAAATGTAAATCCATATAACAGCATTGAAAACAAATACCTAATCATACTTCCTATGCCTCCGCCAAAAAAAACAATTAAAAAATTCATCTATATAAACTTAACTTTGTCCATAATTCTACTAAAAATATAAGCAATAATTAAACCAAGAATACATCCAAATATTACATCTAAGGGGAAATGTTTACCTAAGTATATTCTACTAAATGAAACAAGAAAAAGCCAAGTTACTAAAGAGATTTTTAAAAAATTACTTTTTGATCTCATTCTCAGTAAAAAAAGAGTTACGATTGCCGTTGAATTTGCTGCATGTCCAGAAACAAAACCATATAAACCACCCTTTTCAACCACAATTCTACATAAATTAGAAATTTCAGGGTCCCAGCAGGGTCTAAGTCTCAAAAATAAATTTTTAAAAATGTGTAAATGAATCAAGTCTGTAAGACCAAAACACAAGAGGATAAAAGTCATGTAATAAAATGTCTTTGAACCAAACTTGTAATATAAGTTTGGTATTATTATTAAAGCTAGAAAAATAAACATCCAATTTTGATTTGAAATAAACACCCAAATCGGGTCTATTTTTTCAGATCCTAGACTGTTAAGAAACAAGAATAAAGATTTATCTAGTTCAATTATTTTATCAATCATAATTTTTTGTTAAAATTTTCCATACTTCATCTTTAAGTTGACTTATTCCTTTTTTAGTAATTGATGAAATAAATAAATGTTTAACTCTAATAGATTTACTTATTTCTTTTTTCAATTTTGAGTCAATTAAATCTGATTTTGAAATAACTAATAAATGATCTTTGTCAAGTAGTTCAGGATTGTAGTTTTTTAATTCATCGATCAATATATTGTACTCTTTATTGATATCATTACAATTTGAAGGAATCATAAATAGTAAACAACTGTTTCTTTCAATATGTCTTAAAAAACGAAGGCCTAAGCCCTTGCCATAACTGGCCCCCTCTATTATTCCTGGAATATCTGCCATTACAAAAGACTTCTCATCACGATAGTTTACAATGCCTAAATTTGGAACTAGAGTTGTGAATTGGTAATCTGCAATTTTGGGTTTTGCCGCACTAACAACTGACAAAAGAGTAGATTTTCCAGCATTTGGAAAACCAACTAGTCCAACATCTGCAAGTACTTTCAACTCTAAAATCGCACTAGACTCAGTTCCTGGTATACCAGGCTGAGCATACCTAGGACTTTGTCGAACTGCATTTTTGAAGTGTACATTTCCTCTACCACCAAGTCCACCCTTAAGCAAAATAAATTCTTGATTATCTTTTGTAATTTCAAAAACTTGCTCGTTTGATTCATCATTTTTAACAATAGTCCCAATTGGAACATCAATGTAAACGTCTTTACCGCTGGCTCCGGTGCTTGTATTTTTACTTCCATCTCCACCATGACCAGCTTTTATATGTTTTGTGAACTTAAGATGAAGCAGTGTCCATAAGTTTCTCTTTCCTCTAACAATAACATGACCTCCTCGACCTCCGTCACCGCCATCAGGACCTCCCTTTGGCTGTATTCTAGATCTAAAAAAATGTGCAGATCCTTTTCCCCCATTCCCTGATTTACAATATATTTTTACATAATCAACAAAATTATTCTTATTATTTCCCATTTATTTTTTAGCTATTATTGATTATATGATCAATACTTTTAAAAATAGACTGAATACCATGCTCACCGTTAATTGAATGAAAATTATCTCCAAGTTTATCAATGTAATATTTTTTTAATACTGATGTTTGATTATTATAGACTCTTATTCTATTTAGAATTATATTTTCATTTCTATCGTCATCCCGCCCACTGGTTAATCCTCTATTCAATAATCTTTTTAATAAAATTTCTTCATTAACATCTAATGATAAGACCATTGATAATTTCATGTTTTTTTTGAGCAGAAGACTTTCAAAAAACTCAGCTTGATTTATTGTCCGGGGATAACCATCAAAAATAAACCCTTTAGAGTCTGAAATACTTTCAATTTCATTGGATAACATATCAGATGTAACGTTGTCAGGTACTAATTGTCCATTTTCAATATAGCTTGAGGCAAGTACTCCAAGCTTGGTTGACCCTTTGATGTTTTTTCTGAAAATATCACCGGTGGAGATATGGCTTAGTCCCTTATTTTTTACCAATAGTTCCGCTTGGGTTCCCTTACCAGATCCGGGGGGACCAAAAATAATTATATTTTTCATGGTTATATTATTTGTTTATATAAAGTTTAAATTTTTGCATTTATAATCATTCACATAAATTACAAAAATTTTAGTCGATTAATTTTACAATTTTTATTTTGAAATTAACATTGTATCAAATTAAAATAAAATTGAATGTTTTTTAAAACAAAAATATTACATTTATTAATTAAACAATATTTAATAACATAACTATATGAGACCACTAGTAAGCATAATTATGGGAAGCACCTCAGACTGGCCTGTAATGAAGAAAGCTGCCATATTCTTTGAAGAAATGGAAATTCCATTTGAAATCAATGCACTTTCAGCACATAGAACACCCGAGCAAGTTGAAGAGTTTGCAAAGAACGCATCTGATAATGGTATTAAAGTTATAATTGCTGGAGCTGGAATGGCAGCACATCTCCCTGGTGTAATTGCAGCTATGACTCCAATTCCTGTTATTGGAGTACCCATTAAAGCGTCACTTGATGGTCTAGATTCTCTTCTCGCAATTGTTCAGATGCCTCCAGGAATTCCTGTAGCTACTGTGGCTATTAATGGTGCTTTAAACGCTGGTATTCTTTGTGCACAAATGATTGCCACTGGTGACTCTGAAGTTTTCAATAAAACGATTGAATACAAAGAAAACTTGAAGAAGAAGATAGTTAATGCAAATAAAGAACTCAAAAGTGAAAAGTTTAAGTTTAGAACTAATTAAACAAGTCCTGCCTTAAATAATTTAATCGCAATAGCCATAAGAATAATTCCAAAAACTCGTCTCAAGACATTTATCCCTGAAATTCCAAGTAACTTTTCAATCCTGTTTGTTGTTTTCAAAACAATATATACAAAGATTAAGTTAATAGTTATTCCCAAGGTAATCTCTAGGTGTGAAAAATCTTCAATAGCTCTCAATGATAATATTGTTGTTAAAGTTCCTGCACCTGCAATTAAAGGAAACGCGACGGGAACAATTGTACCAGAGTTGTCTTGTTCATTTGGCTTAAAAAGTTCAATATTAAGAATCATCTCAAGTGCTAATAAAAAAATTACTATAGCTCCAGCCATAGAAAATGATTGAACATCAATTCCAATTAACTGAAGTAAGTTTTCACCAATAAATAAAAATAACATCATGATTATAAATGAGACTAGCGTTGCCTTTAAAGAATTTATATGTCCGCTTTTTTGTCTTATACTAATAATCAAAGGTAAAGCTCCCAGTATGTCAACAACTGCAAATAATGTTAGGGTAATAGTTAAAATATCATTTATATTCATTTTTAATTATGTTTAATTATGACTCCAAATTTAGTCAAATCATTAAAAAAATTTGGGTAAGACTTATTAATTACTTTTAAATCTGGAATTTCGATTTTTATTCCTAATATTGAAAGTGTTGAAAAAGCTAGTGCAATTCTGTGATCATTGTATGTTTCAATACTGTACTGTTTTAACCATTTTTTTTCACTTGGATAAATTGATAACTCGCAATCGTTTTCTATCTCAACTAAACACTCAAATTTTTCAATTTCATTTTTTAGCGCTAACAGTCTGTTACTTTCCTTGAAAGGAAGTGTATTTAATCCACATCCTTTAAGATTAATTTTCTGAGATAAGCAAGCAACAAAAGCAGTTACTGAAAAGTCAGGACAATCAACAAAATTCCATGAAATTTTATCAGGCATTATAAATTGACTAACTTTTCTTAATTCAACAACATCATTTTTAAAAATAGACCTTATTCCTAATAAACTGAAAAATGATATAGTAGCATTATCCGGTTGGGAACTAGAAAAATTCAAATATTGAATTTGAATTTTTTCAAGACTAGATAAAAGAAAAGCTAAATATAAATAGGATGCACAAGACCAATCAGATTCAATTTGCATAAATGGTCTAGAATATTTTGACTCTTGTACAGTAATTGAACTATTATTAAATTCAATATTTGCCCCACAGTACTTCATCATAGAAATAGTCATGTTAATGTACTGCTGAGAGATTGTATTGTTAAATCTTGTAATTTTCAAACCGCCTTTCAAGAAAGGAGATATTAGTAAAATTGAAGAAATGAATTGACTAGAATTAGATTTTTCAAATTCTATAGTTCCGCCTTTCAGGTTACTTATTTCTAAAATTATTTTATTTTTTTTTAACACTATTTTTCCTCCTAATTTTCTGAGATAGGATATTAATTGTGTAATTGGTCTCTCAAATAAACGATCATCACCAACAATTGTTACTTTAATTTTTTTTAACAAATAATATGAAATTAAAAATCGGAGTGTGGTACCTGAATTTGAAACATTAATTATCTTTTCATTGCTTTGTATGCATGCTTTCAATAAATTCGAATCGTCAGAATCGGAGTAGTTTTTTGAAATTGTTTTATTTTCACATAAGCTATTAATTATCAGTGCTCTTTGGGTAATACTCTTTGATCCAGATAAGATAAAGCTCGCATCTTTATTTATAACAGCTCCTAAACTTAAACTTATACTTGACATGTTTTTTTAAAATAACTTAATGCATCAGCTATTTTAGCATTTGATACATTATAATTTATAACAGCTGTTCCTATGTCCTTGATAAGAGTGAAATTATTAGAACCATTTGAGGACTTTTTATCATTTTTGATGAATTTCATAATTAGTTTATGATCTAAAGTTTCAATTTTTTTAAAATTAAAAAAACTTGATATTTTATCAACAACATGGTTTAATTTTTGGCTACTGAAACCAAACTCAACATATGATAGATACGTTTCACAAATTAAACCAACTGCAAGTGCATCACCGTGAGAAATTTTAAGATTATTTTGAAGATACGTACTTTCAATAGCATGTGAGATTGTGTGACCAAAATTTAGAATTCTTCTTATGTCATTATCATAATAATCCTTTTTTACCACGTCTAATTTTATTCTTACACATTTTTCAATTAAATTACTTAAATCACTACAAGTTAATAAGCTTGAATCCAATTCTTGCCATAATTTTTGGTTATAAATTAAACCGTATTTTAAAACTTCCGAAAAAGATGCATTTAAATTCTTATAAGAAATAGTCTTTATAAATTCATAGTTTATAAAAACAGAATGAGGCAAGCTAAAAGATCCAATTTGATTCTTATACATATTATGATTTACTCCAACCTTTCCACCAATTGAAGCATCTATTTGTGCCATCAATGTTGTTGGTATATTAATGAATTTTACCCCTCTCTTGAAAACAGTGGACGCAAATCCACCAAAATCACAAATTACACCCCCTCCTAAATTTATAATTAAAGATTTTCTATCTGCATTTTTTTTAATTAAATAATTAAATAGTTTTTGACAATTCTCTAATGATTTTTCATTCTCTCCTTCTTTCAATTCAAAGTAGTATGGTTGTTTGATTTGTGTACAAACAGTAATTAATAGATCTAAACAATATCTTTTCGAATTCCTATCCAAAATAATAAATACTCTTGATGGATTTAATTTTTTGATTGTCTTTTGGAGTTGAGAGAGACAATCATATCCCATGTATATGGGAGAGTCAAATAATTTTAGTTTTGTAAGCATATTATTAAAAAATAACCGTGAATTTTTAAATTTTAATACTAAATTGAAATATGAGATTTGATGATAAATATATTGATTATAAAAGTAAATCAAAAAGAGAATTATATGAGAATTTAATTTTATTTAAGTTACTTTCTAAACCCAAGCTTGTTTCAATTGGTAAATACATTTTAAAAATTTGTCTTTTTCTTAAAATACCAATATCTGTAATAATAAAAAATACAATATTTAAACATTTTTGCGGAGGGGAAAATATCAATGAATCAATAAAGGTTATTCGAACCCTAAGTAAAAATAATATTAAAACTATTTTAGATTACTCAGTTGAAGGTCAAAAGAATGAAAGTGGTTTTCAAGACGTATTTAATGAAATTTTAAGAAATATAGAAATCTCAAAGAAAAGCTCAGAAATTCCTTTTTGCGTGTTCAAGCTCACGGGAATTGCAAGATTTGAGCTTCTTGAAAAATTAAACAACAAACTTGTATTAAGCGATAATGAATCAAAAGAATTAGACAGTTTGA
>CETK01154577.1_pt1 | contig 10439 bp, 9 predicted proteins | sample 361431 | NCBI WGS metagenome assembly CETK01 (sample SAMEA2622452, study PRJEB7988) | marine metagenome | biome: marine biome (ENVO:00000447); feature: surface water layer (ENVO:00002042); material: "saline water (ENVO:00002010), including plankton (ENVO:xxxxxxxx)" | depth 5 m | reverse complement strand
TTAATTTTTAATATAATTTTGAAATATTAATTTTAATTATTAATTTTAACATTATTATTATTTTAAAATTTTAATATATTAGAAAAATATAGAAAAAATATTTATAAAGGTAACATTTTATTTAATGCATATATCTTTATTAACAATGTATATAGTGTTTTCAGTTATTATAATGTAACAGTTTCCAGATAAATAAGTATTTGTAATAGGGGATGTATGTTCGTCACTATTTTTATATAAAACTCTATCTTCACCATCAGAAACGATACTACATTTTTGTTTTAATGAATCGATATAGAAATAAAAACAAATTGGTTTTGATGATCTTAAACTTAATTTGGTAGCATCTTGTAATGTTTTATCAGTTGGTAAAATTAATTGAACTTTTTTATTAGTATCTCCATTTGAATTAGATGACATCTTTATTTATCATTTAAACTGATTTTATTTTTCAATAATTAGACGAATTAGAACTCAGATGCAGTGTAACTTTTACTATCAAACCCCGATGGTAAATTTATACCTTGAGCATTTAAAATGTCAGGAAAAACTTGGATAGGTTTATCAGGATCATTACCATTAACATTATTATTTTGAGCATCATTAAGATGTTTATTTGAAATATAAGAATTTACATTATCCATTAGTGTTTTATCTGAAGGATGATTTTCTAAATCATAATCGTCTTGATTTAATTTTTTATCAATATTTTTATTATCTTTCAATATTTTTTCTTCTAAAAATATAGGATTTTTTGATTCAGACTCAACATTAATTATATCTTGTTTTATGTTTCTTGTAACATTATTAGTAAATATTTTAGATTCTCTGTTATGATTTTCTTGGAGAGACATTATAAAAGCAGATGTAATTAATATAGCAATTAAAGGATCAATACATGCTACATATGCTATTACTAAGGTAATTATAATTCTCATAATTGGTTCCTTAAATAAAGACAGGATATGTAAAGGTATATTTTTAATTCTTATTAATAAATTAACTAATAATATTATTATTATAGTTTTAATTATTTTATTACATAAGAAAGACTTTATTTTATTATCCAAATTATTCAATGTTTTTAACATATTTATAAGATTATAAGATAAAAAATATAATTTAATAAATAATTACAAATAATTTTTATTGATTAGATAATTTTTTCTTAGCATAATTATAGTATTCTTCATGATATTTTAATGATTTAAATTCATCCTCATATTTTTTTAATTGTTTCCAATTTTTATCTAATTCATTTAAATTTTCAGAATAAATTAACTTTCCATACCATTTACTTTTTTTTAATTGTATTTTTAATAAATCATTTAAATTAAATATTGTCTCTAATACAATAGTTATTGGTTTTATAACCATACCATCTTTTAATAAATTATAATATCGTAAAATATATTCAAAATTTACATTAGTTTTTGTATTAATAGTATCTAAATCTACTAAATATTTTTTAAAATCTATTTTACTTATATTATTAAAATATACTGGTTCATTTTTCATAATAAATCCAGATACAAATAATGTATTAGGTACGTCTAAATGTTGAAATACCAATAATTTAAACATATGAGTTGGTACATTTATTTCTGATTTATTAAACTTAGTCAATTTAGTATTGGGTATACTTCCAGTAAATACATTACGTTTAACTAATCTACTATGAAATTTTAATATTTTAATCCAATTTTCTAATAATACCCATAATCCACTATTAAATACAATTTCTTGAGGACAAATATTTGATAGTAAATATGTATTTTTATAAATCGTAGGGTTAGTTCTATGATATGCTGCTGGAGCATTATGACCATAACTACCACCATATGACATATAATTTTGATAATCTGTTATCTTTAATTGATGTTTGTTAGGTATATTTTTATCTAAATTAAACGTATTAAAATCATCAGTATTAAATTTATCTTTAAAAATTCCAGTGTTTTTATGTATTTTTTCCCTAACTAAAAGTGGGTATTTATGATAGTAACTATAAAATATATCTAATTCATATTTAGATAAATAGATAATCTTTGTTCTATAATTAAATATTTCTTTAATATTTGGTTGTTCTCTAACCTTTTTACCAAATTTGCTTATTTTTTTTTTATCTTTTGAAGATAATTTATATGTTCTTCTTCTTGTATTTCTTTTAGTAAATGTTATATTATTTTTCTCCATATTACATAATATTTACATATTAATAAGCATTTATACTTTTAAAAAAATAATAATAAGCATTTAATACTTTTAAAATAATAATAATAAGCATTTAATACTTTTAAAAAAATAATAATAAGTATTTAATACTTTTAAAAAAATTAAAAATTCATAACATGATTAATTAAATTTATCCAGTTATAATTAGTCTAATAATATTATACAGCACTTGATAATGATTGAGTATATGGATTATTAACAAATGGAGTTAATATTTCTGAATTTAATCTAGCTCTTTGTAAATCTTCTGGTAATTTATCTTTAATAGTTGTTAGAGCACAAGTGTTTTTTTGTGGTGGAGCATCATATACTTTAGTTTCAGCGGGTTCTCTAATATTAACTTGGTCACTTTCTAATTTACGATGAGTAATATTAACATAATCTTGACCCGCCATAACTTTGACGCTTGTTTGTGTTGGCTTTCTTCCTTTAGCAATTTCTTCCTTATTAGGATTTAATCTAGCATTATATTTATCTGAGTAACTCATTGATTTTTCTACAGATGAACCGGCATTACCCTTATATTCATAATTTGACAGGAATTGTTTATGAGTATTCTTTGCTTTATAATGTGATGCTAGATATCCTCTACCAGGTCCGCTACCAACCTCGCCATCAGCTATACCTGTGTAGTAGTAATTTGTTAAAAATTGTTTGTGTGTATTCTTCATACTTACGTTTGTTGTTGTATATGCTCCGGGATTAAGATTTTCAGCTCTTTGAACAAATCCTGCATGATCATTATCAACTGTAGTTTCTTTTAATGTGGTTTTAGCAATATCTTCTGGGTCATAAACTCTATTCATTCTTGGTTGTTGTGGATTCATGTTAATATATGGTGCTTTGTTATGAATATTAATCTCTTTAATAGTTGTTCTAGCTGTGTCATTTGGGTCATACGCTTTTCCCTTTAATTCCCCTCCACTTAAGAAACCATCATGCTCATTATGTATATTTGTTTCTTTAATAGTTGTTCTAGCTGAGTCATTTGGATCATATATTGTTTGTTTTGGAGGCATAGCTGCTTTCATATTACCATCAGGTCTAATATTGCCAATAAAGTTTTCTTTTTTAGTTCTTCTAAATAAATCAGTTAATGGAGTAATTATTTTTTTAACAGTTGTAGTTAAATTATTTCTATGTTCTCTTAATTGTGTAATATCTCTTTCATTTGGTTTATTTTCAATACTTTGTTTACCATAATCTCCTACCGATGAATTAGAATCTTGTTTCCAAGTATTAGCACTATAAGCATTTCTGGGACTTGGATTTAAATAATTGTTTTTATGTGTTTTTCTATAAGCTCCACTTTTTTTTGGTTTATGTAATTCACTATTTCCTAAAGCACCATAATAACTGCGTTTATTTTCTTTATTAGTCTTTTTCATGCAGAACTTTTCGCGCATCGCATTACCTTTAATTGATGAGCTTAAATTGCCTCTTTCTGGGTCTGATGAGTAAAATGTTTCAGGTCTATTTTTCTTAACTTTTCCTACTAATCCTCTTTGACTTGACTTTTTACCAGCAATAATTCTACCATCATAAGTTTTTTTAGGATTAGTTAAAACACGAAGTTGATCTACATTTTTTGGCATTATGAAATCTCTGGCATTAGCTTGCGTATAGCCACCTGATGGTTGAGATGTATAACCTTCATTTAAACCTGGACCAACTCTGATATCTTGAATTGGTTTTTCTCCTTGTCTTTTATTACTAGGAATATATCTATTTTCTATTTTGGAATTAGTAGTGAATAATGGACTACCATGAGTAAATGATGTGTCTCTTGATACATCAAAAAAACTTTTGACTTCTTTTTTTTGTGGTCTAAATGTTTCTCCAGTTCCAGTATATCTTTCCAATGTACTAGCATTAGCATTATCTGTAATATTTTGTTTTAGTTGACCTCTAAAAAAAGGAACCATATTGTTATGAGTAAAATCTTCTGAAGTCATAGATTGGCCAGATAATGGTGATATAAAAACTTCATTTGAATTAACGTTTCTATTACCATTTGTTTCTGGCAAGCCTGTAGTATTCATATTTAAAATCTTTTGATTGAATCCTTGTTGAGGAATAACATTTGTATTAGTGGCATTCTGGGATTGTTGAAATGATTTTTTAGCTAAATTTGATTCTGTGCCATATAAATTTGACATTCCATTTGACTCATAAATATATGCCATTTGTTATATTTATATTAATATAGAGAAAATATAAAATTTAAAACCAAATTTATATTTAAAAATATATTTAAAAATATATTTTATAATATATTAATAATCATACCAATGAATATTAATATTTTTTATCAGACTAGAGATAATATTTATAAAAATAATAATAATAGTTCTAATTATATTAATAATGAAGATGGTATTGATACTATTGAGTTAATTGATGATAATTACACAGATATATATGAGAGTCTATATGATTATCTATTTGACATAATCGATGAAATACATAAAGAAATTTATAATATTAGTATTAAAAAAAATAGTAATAACAATATTTGGAGAAATTTAAAAAAACCTAATATATTATCCAAATTTAAAAATGTTTCTAATGAACAATTGGAAATTACTAGAGAAATTAACAAACTATCAGAGTCTAATTACGGGAAATTATTTAATACGATTATGGATTTTATTAAAAAAAATAATAATGAGGATTTAATTAAGGATATAATTGTTCAAACAATTATGAAATATTTAAAAGAATCTATATCTAATGAGTATTATATAAAGTTCATATTTTTATTCAACTGTGATGAATATTCTAAATATTTTATACAATTTACAAATGGAATTAATATTTCAATAAATAAAATAATTAATAATTCACAAAATTTGAATATGGATTTGGATATAATGACTAATATAATACCTAAATATAAAAAAATATATGACGAAGAATATATTAATTTAGGAGGTTTATACTCATATTTATATATAAATGATATAGAAAAACAAAATGTTTTTATTTCTAATATTTTTAATATAATTTCAAACTTAGAGAAAATATTAGAATGGATGCCTATTAATCAAGAGATTTTAGTTAAAAATATTAATTTACTATATGGAATGTTTAAAGTAGGCTGCAGATTTTTATTTAAAAATATAAATTATGATATTAAAATAGAGTATCGAGAATACATCAATAATTTATCTATTAATACAAATCTTAAATTAATTTACAAAATTAAAATTCTTGATATTTTAGATATAATAAAATACAATTTAAAAGTCAATGATACAAAAATAAAAATTATTGATACAACCCCTAGATATGTAGTTAATAAAAATAATAAAACTGATAATAAAAGACGTAAAAATAATAGAAGTCAGAAAAATAATAATAGTAATAGATGGAGATAATTATATATTTTTTAGTTAATTAAATACTTATTTAATTTTTAATTTTTTTATTTGTAATTAAACAATTCTAATATTGCGTTACTTATGAATTATATTAATATATTACTTAAATATATGAAATGAGTCAAATTGATAACAAAATTTTAAAAAATAGTAGTAATAATTTAAATGTGGATAATAAAATAAATACATTAATTAATTTTATTAATAATAGGAAAAAAGAACTATCAGAAATTTATATTCAAAATTTTGATAGATTTGGTGATGGTGTTTTAATGTTAAGAATAAATAGCGCATCTAATAATGTTGATGTATGTTATGCTAAATTAGAATTTTTAGTAGAAAGTTTTAAAGATAAAATTATTGAAAGAAAAAAGGAAAATAATTCTAATATTATATATTTTTATTTAGATTTAGGGAATGATAATGATTCAAAAATTATTGAAATTGACATAAGAGATTATGTACAGCATAAAAAACTATAGAGACTAAAAGATTTATTTCATTCCGGATGAACTATTATTCTTTCTTTACACATAGGACATTTACCACATGGTTTACCTTTTTTAGGAAACCAGCAACTCCAACTATGAACTAAAATATTCTCAAATTTATGATCTATAGCTGTTTCTAGTAAATCTAATTTTGTCTTACCATATAAAGGAAATTGTAAATATCCTAATGGATGATTAATATCATTGACTCTAAAATTATCTTGTTGTCTAACTAAATTTTCTTTCAAAAATATACCAAATCCTGATTTGTTATGTATACCTAGTACACCTACATCTATATATTTTTTATGATAGTAAGCAAATTTAGATAAAAATAAATATTGGTGTTTTTTTCTTTTTTTAGGCCATATTGATAATGCCATGAATTTTTTATCATAATCAATATTAAATTGGTCATCTTCAATTTCTTTATTAATTTTTATTAATGGTAGCAATGTTCTTTTTGTATATGAAAAATGTTTATGTAGCTCTGCTCTTATTTTATTAAGTGCTTTATTTTCTTCATTTCTATTTCTTCTAACCCATAATTTATTACAAGATTCCTCTGATTTACAATCATTATCTAAAGGTAATGTTACATATATTGGTTGAACCTTTTTCTTTTCAATTATTAACATTTCACATAATCTGTAAGTTGAATCAAATCCACCTGTCCAATATAAATAATGTATTTTATCATCCATATTTAGTTTAGTATCTGATAAATTTATAGAGTTATCTATTCTAACATCAATTGGTATAATTCTAATGATTAAAAGTAATATAATTATAAATAACATTAATAAATATACATATCTGCTTTCTAAAAATTTTTTTAAACTATTCACTAGTTTAATTATATCCATTTATTATTTAATTAGATAATTTAATTATTATTCAACTCAACATTTCCAGTATAATTTTTGATTTTTAGATTTAATAAATTATTAGTATCTAATTCATTTAAATTTAATGATTTAATAAATTCATTTATTTTTTCAATAGTTATTTTTTGATTAGATCTACTAAAATCTTTAACTTTTTCATAAGCATTATTATCCCCAATTCTCCTTAAATAAGTTTGTATACCTTCTGTTATAACTACTATATTTTCATTTAAATCTAATTCAATGGTTTCTTTATTTACGTCTAATTTACTTAATCCAATAAATATATTTTGATAAGCAATTTCTATATGACCAAAAATAACACCAATATTTCTAGTAACAGTTGAATCTGTTAAATCCCTCTGTAAACGTGATACTGGTAACTTTCTTGACATAAATTCTAATAGGGATATTGCTATTAGTAAATTACCTTCAGCATTTTCAAAATTAATAGGATTTACTTTGTGAGGCATTGTAGATGATCCAACCTCATTTTTATTAATAGATTGGACTAAATAATTAATTGAAATATAATGCCATATATCTCTACACATATCAACTAATATAACACATTTTCTCTTAATACAATCAAATATATTTGAAATACTATCATAATTATCTATTTGAGTTGTATATTTACTTCTTATTAATCCTATATTCTTAAGAAAGTTATCACCAAATTTATCCCAATTAATATCTGGGTAAGCAAAATAATGAGCATTTAAATTTCCAGAGGCTCCACCAAATTTACCATAATATTTTAGATTTACCATTAATTCTAATTGTTGCTGTAATCTATAATTAAATACTTTAATTTCTTTACCCATTGATGTTGGAACAGCAGGTTGACCATGAGTTCTTGATATCATAACTGCTGTATTCCATTTATTATGTAATTTTTCAGTTATATTTAATATTTTATTAATATTAGGTATATATGAGACTTCAATATAATCCTTTATAGAAAGTGTTAAAGCGGTGTTGTTAATATCTTGTGATGTTAAACCAAAATGTATTAAATTAGTATATGGTACATTTAATTCTGTAAATTTATCTTTTAAATAATATTCTACTGCTTTTACATCATGATTTATTGTACTTTCATGTTGTTTTATAATTTTACATTCATTAATGTTGAAATTGTCATGTATTAATTTTAATTCCTTACCATTTTCTATTTTTATATTTAGAATGTCAATTAATTTTAAAAAATATTCTAGCTCAACAAAAACTCTATATTTAAAGAGACCATACTCAGAGAAATAATCTGCTAAAGGTTTTGTATATTTGTTATATCGACCATCTATAGGTGAAATATTTATTAATGTATCTGTCATAGTATTATATAATCTATTGAACAGTATATTGTTAAATTGTTAAAAATATAAATAATTAATCTATTTTTATAAATATTTACTTATATATTTGCACTGCTAGAATATAATTTATAATTATCATGAGTAGTTTATTAATAGTTTATTAGTAGTTTTATAGTAGTTTTATAGTAGTTTTATTAATATTTATAGCTTAATCCATTTATTATTAGAGCTGCATTCTTTATCTATATTTACTAAACAGAATAAGTCAGTATATATTTTTGATTTTAATTTTTCATCTTGAGGGGATTTATATTTCATTTCAGGACCTTTATTTAACTCTAAAATATAAGGATGAAGGTTTGAATCTAATATTACATCAGCACCAAATATTTGAAATCGGTGTGCTTTTTTCAAATTTTCTAAATTACATATATTATTTTTAACAGCACTGAATAATTTACTGAATTGATTTATAATTGTGATCCATAACTTATTATAATGATAATCACCAAGATATTCTTTTAATTCTTGTAATGTTTCTGGACATTTTAGATAAATATCATTATCTAGATTTACACTAGTTAAGTGACTTTCATCCGCGGTGAAATTATCATTATAATCTTTATTTGTGTATATACATTTTCCTTTATAATATAAATAACCTTCTTTAGTAACAGAACCATCACTATTAGGTTTACATGTAAATACAATATAAAGTCTAATATTTATTTTCCTTTTTTCGATTAAATACAAATTTTTAATATAATTTTGAATAACTTTGTAGTTTTCTTTTTTTGATATTTTCATAATTTCATTATAGTTTGATAATATAGTTATACCTTTTTTTCTTTGAATATTTTTTTTTAATACGTATGTATTTTCCAATTTATATTCTCTTTTAAATAAGTTCATATCAGTTTCATCATCAATTATATAAGTAACTGGCATTATAGTTGATGCTTCTTTTCTTCCATGATATTTGACTAATAAATTCCATAAATTATTTTTACCGGCTATATTATCACATCCATCAATGGCAAATATTATTTTATTTTTAACATCAGATGCTTTGATTGCGGCTAATTCCTCTTCCACATAATTGTATCCGCATGGTAAATACAGTTTCCAATTACTTTTAACATTATTTGTATGTTCAAGTTTAGACTTATTCAAACCTATTATAGTGGGTTTATTACTATTATAAATATTACATCTATAATATAAATCATTATTATCATCATTAATAGCATTATTTGAAGTATTTAAATTAATTTTAGTAAATTTGATATTATTATAGATAGTTATAAGTATACTTATTAAAACTAATATTAAAATTAATAGAATTAATAAACTTGATAAATCCATATTTACCATACTTTAATTATATTTTAGATTTTAATTACACTATTTTATAATTTATATCAATCAATATATATATATATATATATATATATATGAATAATCCTAATTCATCTTCAATTATAAATATTTATGATCATACATATGATACATCAACAAATACTTTAACAATAGGTAAAGGTATTACAGAACTAAATGAAGATACTTTAGATGAATTAATTGATGGAATGAAACCACAATATAATAAGAATCAAATTAGTAATAATAATTTAAGTAGTAATGAAAAATGCGCTATATGTTTTGCGGAATGGAATAAAAATAATAAAAATAAACGAATAAACAAATTAGTAAAGCTTAAATGTGGACATTTTTTTCATAAAAAATGTATAAAAGGATGGTTTAAACATAATAAAACTTGTCCAGTTTGTAGAGATAATCAATCTATAAATTCAAAAGATAATAAAATAATAATAAAAAAGATTAATTTTAAACAAGATAATGATTTATTAAAAATAGGTGATAATACTTTTAAAGAAAATAAAGATTTAATATCAGTCGATTTAAGTAAAGCTACTAAATTAACTACAATAGGTTATAAAACCTTTTATGATTGTTATGAACTTACAGGTGAATTAAAATTACCAGAAAGTTTAACTTACATAGATGAACATGCTTTTTATTCTTGTACTGGTATTACTGAATTAAAATTACCAAATAATTTAATTCACATAGGTAAAGGTGCTTTTTATGGATGTTATAATATTA
>CETK01016614.1_pt1 | contig 10456 bp, 6 predicted proteins | sample 361431 | NCBI WGS metagenome assembly CETK01 (sample SAMEA2622452, study PRJEB7988) | marine metagenome | biome: marine biome (ENVO:00000447); feature: surface water layer (ENVO:00002042); material: "saline water (ENVO:00002010), including plankton (ENVO:xxxxxxxx)" | depth 5 m | reverse complement strand
TGGAGGAAGAAACCAACCACTGCTAGGACTATCGATGCCTTCCTGATATACTCCTCCGAGGAGTCACCCATTGTCACCTCGAAAGCCCTTCTATTCATCTCGAGCATGAAATTCGGCTGGAAAGTCCCCTTTTAGTGTTGAATTTATTTTTTTCATACAAAATCTGGTGTTATCGACGTCCAAAATGTGACTTTGAGAGATACACCATTTCAATAGCAATATGCGCCCAGTCCATCACTATGCTTCCCTCGTACAATGTCCTCGGTACTGAGCTTGAGAGCTGCTCGAAGTCGCCAATGACCGGATGGTTCAGAGATGGATGTTGCAATACCGACCGCTCTGATAGATCCCTCCATACTGTGTGCTGCCTCGTGACAGCAGAGTTTCTCGAATTCGCCAGATCTAGAGGCAATGACCTGATTACCCCAGCTCCACAGTACAACTTCCCCGGCCTCGTCCCGGGGGACAAGTGGTGTGTTTGTGCTGGTACCTGGAAGAGCGCCGTCGATGTTGGGGTGGCCTGTCCCGTTGTACTGGAGTCTACCCACGAGGAGACCCTGCAGATTGTCACGCTCTCCGAACTGAAGGACTACGCGCTGGTACTCACTGAATGAGGTGGTTGCATAACGGAAAGATTTGCGGAGAATCTGCATTGGGCTTACCACTGCATTCCATTTTTCACAGCGGGTATCGGGCTTGTAATAGGTGATGTGCTAGCAATTTCCTTGGGTCCTCTCGCAAACACCATCTTCCCGCCAATTACTTTGATTGTGGGTGGGTATGCGGGCCTGATTATACTCGGAGAGATTTCCGATAGAAGAAGGCGTGGTAGCACATAATTGACACAGCCTGCGAACACTCCATGATATACCAATACTCAACGCGAGGGTCATGAATAACATAGACATAATCTACGCTGTGTTGGGAACATTGATCGTCGCATTGTCAGGTATTCTGGTTAGCAGAAGGCTCTCGAGGAATCAGAAAACCCCCAAGGAAGACCCATGGGCTGGCCTTGGGAGGGGAACTAATGCGAACGACTACTTCTACACCGAAGATTAGCAAGCCCTCGGAAAATCCCCCAAACACATGAATTCAAGGACGGCCTATCTCACGACAATCCACAAGAAGGACCGTACAGGGAGATAGAAGGAGGGAAAAGGGAACTATGGTCGATGAGTGGATAGAGGTCAAAGGGGCAAGAACCCACAACCTCAGGAACATCGATGTGAGCCTTCCGAGAGGAAAGTTCGTCGTTATATCTGGCGTCTCAGGATCGGGCAAATCTAGCCTTGCATTCGATACGCTCTACGCAGAGGGGCAGAGGAGGTATGTCGAGAGCCTAAGCTCATACGCCCGGCAGTTCCTGGGTCAGATGAAGAAGCCAGATTGCGACAGCATAGAAGGCCTCTCCCCGGCCATCAGCATAGATCAGAAGCAGGGCAGCCATAACCCCCGATCAACCGTTGCCACGGTAACAGAGATAATGGATTACATGAGACTGCTCTGGGCAAGGGTGGGCCTTCCTCACTGTCCCGATTGCGGGAGGGAAGTTGCCCGTAGGACAGTTCAAGAGATCGTTGATGACGTACTCTGGAGATTCGAGGGCCATGCAATCGCCATTTGGAGCCCAGCTGTCAGAAACAGGAAGGGAACCCACTCAGATCTATTCAAAGGGTTCGTCGAGCAGGGATTCCTAGCAGGAAAGGTGAATGGGAGAGAAGTGGACTTTGAGAAGCCCCCCGAGCTCGAGAAGAATCTTAGGCATGACATAGACGTAAGGCTAGACAGACTGCTCCTCCACCTCTCCAACAGGCAAAGGCTAACCGAGGCCATCGAGACCGGCCTCAGGCTTGGAGGGGGGTCAGTAGCGGTTGAGAGCGTTAGTGCACCAAAGCCCGGTACCGATAACTCAGAAGAGCAGAGGTTCAAGACCAAGGAGGGTTCCATAATTCCCTACTCAGAGGAATTCGCATGCCCCGAGCATGGCGCATTCCTACCTGAAATGAGCCCTAGAGTCTTCTCTTTCAACAACCCCCTAGGTGCTTGCCCATCATGTCAGGGGCTAGGAGTCCAGAGGAGATTCTCACATGACTTAGTTGTAGATAGAAACTCCACGGTCGAGGAGGGATGTATCAGGCCATTCAGGAGATCGATGATGTCAGGCTGGTACAGAAGCCAGATGATTCAGACATGTCAACATTATGGGATACCAACAGACGTCCCCTTTCAAGAATTGGATGAGGACGACAGGGACATCTTGCTGAATGGATCGGGCAGTACCCCAATCAACTTCCAGTTTACTTCCCAAAAGGGGGCTTCATACAGAATGAATAAGCCCTGGGAGGGAGTCTTCTCGAGGTTGAGGAGGACCTACACGGATACATCCTCAGACAGAACGAGGTCAAGACTCTCCTCATTCATGACTGATGAACCATGTTCGGACTGTGAAGGAAGGAAGCTGAATAGGGCTGCCAGTGGTGTTACCGTAGGCTCCACGACTCTGCCTGGAATCTCAAGCTGTAGCGTATTGGAGGCCCTAGCTACAGTCCAATATTGGAGAATAGGAGGATTGGATGATACATGGGAACGACTTGACAGGGACCCCCCTTCATCCGAATCGATAAAGGCGGAGAAACTAGATGAAAGATCTATGTTCATCGCAACGGAAATAATTAAGGAAATTGAGGCGAGGCTCAGATTCCTCGCACTTGTAGGGCTTGACTACCTAACTCTGGACAGGAGGGCGAACACCCTCTCGGGGGGCGAGTCCCAGAGAATCAGACTTGCAACTCAAATTGGGACCAGGCTTACTGGTGTGATGTATGTCTTGGATGAACCAAGTATTGGCCTGCACCCAAGAGACAATGGCAGACTTCTGGAGACCTTGCGGGAACTTACTGATCTAGGTAACACTCTCATCGTAGTAGAACACGATGAAGCCACACTGAGGCAGGCAGATTGGATAGTCGATATCGGCCCCGGAGCAGGCAAGGAGGGAGGAGAGATAGTCGTTAGTGGAACTTTTGAGGATCTACTGTCCAATGACGATAGTATCACGGGGGCCTATCTGTCAGGACGCTCTGGCATACCCCTCCCCGAAGACAGGACAGAGCCAATGGAAGACAGGTGGCTCGTTGTGAGGGGAGCCCGCCAGAACAATCTCCAGGACTTGGACGTCAAAATTCCACTGGGGTGCATGGTTGCCGTCACGGGGGTTTCGGGATCAGGGAAGTCCTCACTGGTCACGGGAACTCTGGCACCGGTCCTTCAGAGGGAATTGCAAGGTACAGATGAGACCCCAGGCGCTCATGATTCAGTAGATGGAGTTGAGAACATTGACAAGGTAATCGTAATCGATCAGTCACCCATAGGGAGGACCCCAAGATCCAACCCTGCGACCTACACGAAAGCTTTCGGGCACATAAGGCAATTATTCTCCTCGACCGCACTAGCCAAGGAGAGGGGATACGAGCCAGGCCAGTTCTCATTCAATGTTCGAGGTGGCAGGTGCGAGGCCTGTCAGGGTGCCGGCTCCACCAAGCTAGAGATGAACTTCCTCCCTGATGTTTGGGTAACTTGTGACGTCTGTAAAGGGAAGAGGTATACCCGAGAGACCCTCGAGGTCGAGTGGAAAGGAAAGACGATACACGATGTGCTCCAAATGACCGTTCAGGAGGCATGCACGTTCTTCGAAAACCAAAGAGGCATTCACAGAATCGTGGCAACTCTCAATGATGTTGGACTAGGTTACATACGACTAGGCCAGCCAGCGACCACCCTCTCCGGAGGGGAGGCACAGAGGGTGAAATTAGCTACTGAACTCCACAGACCTGCAAGGAAGCATACGATATATGTCCTAGACGAGCCAACTACCGGACTGGCTCTTTCCGATGTTCATCAGCTTATCGAGGTTTTACTCAGACTCAGGAGGAACGGCCATACTGTGATCATCATCGAGCATCATCTGGACGTCATCAAGTGTGCTGATTGGGTGATTGACTTAGGCCCCGAAGGAGGCGAACTAGGAGGGCAGATTGTCGCGGAAGGCCCCCCCTCGAGTGTCTCCAAGGTGAAGTCGAGCTACACTGGACTCCATCTCAAGGAGATGCTGTGAATAAATTCTGGAAAATCGTTATTACTTTCCTTTACTTCAATGTATCATGGAGAACTCCTCGAACACAGCAAAGCTCACCTCCTTAGCCCTGATCACTCTCATGGTTGGCATGATAGCCTCATTCGGACTCTCAGAAGGCGAGAACTCCACCGAACTCTCAGACTCTAAGGAGTTTTACTCGCACAATTCCAACAACATCCCGGGCTCCGACTCCGGATCCGTCTTCTCCAATACGACAATCGCCCTGATGGAGGACACCACTTGTGCCGTGGCTCATGACAACACGCTAAGATGCTGGGGCAAGATTGGGAATGGCAATGCACAATCAGGATACGCTGCAGTTCAACCCACGTCTGGCTCAGATGGATGGGCATTCAGTCCCTTCTGGCCAGCACAGGCCAGTATTTATCACAACGTGACCACTGAGTGGGTAGCGATAGATGGTAGCGCCCTACATAGCTGCGGAATCACAGCTGCGCCTGTCACAACCCCTACCGACAATTCTGCTTACAATCTCCTTTGCTGGGGCGAAGGCGACAATTTCAATCTCGACTGTTACGGTAACTGTCACATTCCGGAGAGGCCTAACCTACCGTTGAATACCCACACTGTTGAAGTGGCAACAGGGTTCAAGCACACCTGCTCCATTTCTCCCATCAAGGGTCAGGGTATTGACGACTCCTCGATATACTGTTGGGGGCGCAATTGGGATGGCCAGCTTGGTCAGGGGGACTTTTACGATAATCGAGATCCAAGCGCAGTCAATCTCCCCCAAGGGTCCCAACCCGTCTCAATCGTCTCTGGTTTCTCACATTCATGCACCTTGCTTTCCGGTGGGGATGCGATGTGCTGGGGCGGCAACGGAGCCGGCCAATTAGGAACTATCTCCCTAGTCAACTCCAGCTCTCCTTCTCTAGTAAGGATAACTCCCAGTGGCTCTTCAATAGCCCAGATCGTAGCAGGAGGCAACTCCACCTGCGCGTTGATGGACGATGGCAGCGTGAGATGTTGGGGAAGTAATTGGCAAGGGATACTAGGCGATGGCACAACGACATCCACTTGGTCAACATCGACCAGCGTCATCCTCCCAACGGGCAGAACGGCAATCTCGATTGATATGCATTATCAGAACGCATGTGCGATATTGGATGACAACAGCCTATTCTGCTGGGGCTCCAATAATGTCGGACAGCTGGGGGACATAACCACTGGAACCTCGTTCGACTCAGACGGAGGGAGGATTTCGAAAATACCAGTTGAGATCGATCTAGGACACGGGGTAGCATCAGTGACGGTCGGAGTCAACCATACCTGTGCAATCACACTGGCCGAGGACCTCCACTGCTGGGGTAAGAACAGCTGGGCGCAGATAGGAATCGGAATGGAGAGCTTTTCAGTGAACTCGGCCAATGGCCTAGTTGACCTCGGTCCCACGGACTGGGCCTGTACAGGAAACTGCCTCCCAAATGACTTCATCCCGAACTCAACCATCTCCTCTCAGGCACCAAGTCTCTCGGACAGAGATCCTGATGGAGACGGCATCATGTCCTTGTTCGACCCACATCCGTTCATATCAAACTGCGAGCCCGGGTATTACGCAACTGACAACACAGAGTGCCTCGCAGCCGATCCAGGCCACTATGTGTCCTCATCAGGGCAGGATCATCAGGTCCCATGCCCAGTAGGAACCTATCAGCCGAACAGTGGCCAGTCAGGGTGTTTAGTTGCTTCACCGGGATACTATACCAATGTAAGCTCCGCAGCAGTTCAACAATTCCCCTGTCACGCGGGAACCTACCAGCCGAACAGCGGTCAGTTTGCCGAGAACTGGGACGATGCTTCTGAATACACACGACCCATCGACGGCGAATCTACCATTGTGGCAGGTATATGCATCACAAACAGCCCGGGTCACTACAGTGACCACGGCTCCCCAGACGAGGTCCCATGCCCGCCTGGGACCTATCAGCCGAATTCAGGTTACACATACTGCATACAGACGACGCCCGGATACTACACCGGTGAAAGTGGCAACAGCGCCGAGACGCCATGCGAAGGCGGAACGTACCAGCCTAATTCGGGCCAATCCTCCTGCTTCTCCGCGAGCCCGGGGCATAAGGCCTCCCCCAACTCCCTTCAGCAGGATGAGTGTACGCCGGGAACATACTCAGACGAATACGGTCTCGAGGAGTGTAAGCTGGCCGATCCGGGGTACTACGCCACGGAATTCGGTGCCACAACGCAGACCCCCTGTCTTCCCGGAGAGCACCAACCCACGCCCGGACAGACTTCTTGCATTGCAACATCCCCCGGATACTACTCTTCAGAACCGGGAACGGCATACCAGTTAGGGTGCGAACCTGGTACCTTCGAGACAGAATCAGGAGCCACCTCTTGCTCTGGCGTCACAGATCCTGGGCACTACAGCCTGTTAGGGGCGAGCTCGCAACAAGAATGTGAACCAGGTACCTATGCCCCCTACAGTGCGATGGGAGAGTGCACTCTATCTGATCCCGGAAGACATGTCCCACTGAATGCCTCCCTAGACCAGTTACCATGTCCTCCGGGCCAGTACCAGCCTAGCTCTGGCCAATCATCATGCTTGTCAGCCGAGCCAGGCCATTACAGCGGGGAGGGAGCAACCGAGCAGGTTGCATGTCAGCCCGGCTCATTCCAATCACAGTCCGAAGCAACGTCTTGCGAATTTGCCCAACCAGGTAATTTTGTGGTTGAGTCTGGAGCTACCGAGGAAACTCCATGCGGACCGGGGGAATACCAGGATGAGCCCGGGGCGACAACTTGCAAAGTAGCGGGCCTAGGAACATACTCGGACCTCTCCGGCCTCGCTGAGCCCACTCCTTGCCCACTAGGAACGTACCAGCCACTGACTGGGCAGACCGAGTGCATTTTAGCAGACAGAGGTCATCACGTCCCCGAGAGAGGAGCGACATCCCAGGCCCCCTGTGAGAGAGGGACCTACCAGCCAGAGTCAGGCATGTCGGAATGTTTGGACGCATCTCCGGGCCACTTCGTCTCAAAGACAGGACAGACCTCCCAGGAGCCCTGCCTCCCCGGTAACTTCCAACCACTCCCAGGTGCTGTTGGTTGCATAGCCGCCGAGCCCGGTAACTTCGTGGCGGAGGCTGGAGCGAGCTCCCAGACCGCCTGTGCTAGTGGGGAGACACAGTCAAAGTATGGTCAGACCAGCTGCGAAGAGGGAGACCAACTGGTTATGATCGTCGGTGGGGTGGCGGCCCTTGCCATCGTTCTCATGGTTTTGTTCATGCAGTCCCAGAAAAAGCCCAAGGGAAGAGCAAGGAAGGGCACGAAGAGGAGGAAACAGGCTCCAAGACCCCGAAAAGTCAGAGAATCCTCTGAAGAGGAGTGAGCTTCGTATTTTACGTGCCAAACTTTGAGAAGGGGGGCGCCAGGCAACGATGTATGTACCGTTCCGGAAATCCAGCATTGAATGACTCGACCTTCGTCAAGGATCACTATCCCGGCCAGAACTGGTGGGACTCCCCTGAATCCAATATGATGACAATGGAAGGCGTGACAGAGAAGACAGGAATCGTGCTGATTATCACAGCAACTGTCGCTTTGGCAGTAGCCATTACCGCACCCTACTCACTTCCATTCATACTCATTGGACTCCTCTACCAAGTCTTTGCCATTTTCCTCATGTTGTTCAAGCATGAGATGATGGCAAACCCCGTCTTTGTGGTGGCATATGCTATCAGTGAAGGACTCGTTTTGGGTGGATTTACTTGGTTGTTTGAAGTGGGACTGGACCTTCCCGGAATTGGTATTATCGCCGCATTGCTGACGTTCATGATTCTCGGAGTCATGCTGTCGATTTACAGGGCAGGCCTCATTGAGTGGAATAGAAATATGGAAATAGCAGTCACCTCGGCCCTTTTCGCAATAATCTTTGTGTACTTATTTTCATTTCTAGGAGCGATAATTGGCTTGTTTGAAGTGCCATATATTCATGGCTCGGGCCCAATAGGGATTGCGTTCTCACTTTTCGTGATAGGCATTGGAGCCTTATGTTTAGTCGCGGATTTTGACTTCATAGAGAGGGGTGTCCAAATGGGGGCTCCCAAGCAGATGGAATGGAGAGCCGCCTTTGGACTCCTAGTCACACTCTGCTGGTTGTACTTTGAGATATTGAAACTCCTTGCAAAAATCGCTGCTTCGAAGTGAGAAAATGGATTTATACCTCATAGGCTCAATGGTATTTGCCGGGGCCGTTCTAGGAGTCGTCGAGGGGGTAAAACCCGGACCACTCTTGACTATGGTAATCAGAGAGACCCTTTCGAAAGGACTGAGAGCGGGGGTATGGACTGCCTCAGCCCCTATCTTTACCGATGGCCCCCTTGTTATTGTAAGTCTACTAGCAGCTGGTTGGATTTCCACACAGCCGACAATACTCATAGCAATCTCAATTCTTGGGGCCGGGTATCTCCTGAAGATGGGTATCGAGTGTTTCAGCTTGGAGCCCCCCTCCCCAGATCTCACTGATATCGACCTATCCCACTCCTTCAAGAGGGGCGTTCTGACGAATCTCCTGAATCCGAACGTATACGTCTTCTGGTTCCTCATCGGGGGCCCTCTGATGGCTTCCGTCGCAGACCGTGAACCACTCGCCCCAGCTGCCTATGCGCTAACCTTCCTAGTATCCATCATAATAGTGAAGTGCCTCATCGCTCTTGCGTTTGATAGGACTAGGGGAAACCTTTCCCACAGTACTTACAAAGGCGTTTTATCAGTATGTGGGATAGCGATGATAGTGTTCGCCGCCGGCTTCCTTTTCCAAGCCCATGATCTGTACAGTGCCCTCTAGAGGGTTTGTGGTCCACCAACCGGTATTTCAGTGAGGCCGTCTATCATTCCTCGTAGCGAAGGGCCCTGTGTAATCGTACCAAATATCCCTATGTCGTTGAGGTTGTGTGAAAGTCCGAACCAGGGCCTCCCATACTGGTCCACCGACATATCAAGGAAGTCTCCGAGCCCACCGCACCGATTGTAGCCACAATCAGGCTCTGTGTCAATCGGATCATCAAGGCCGTTGAGCTGGACAGTAGTCATTAGGGGGGAGTCTCCAAATGCATCTGTAATGATTGTCATATATGCGTTCCATGTATTGTTCCCTGAGTCTCCGACATAGCCGAGAGCCACCTTTCCAGCCGCACCCGCTGTGATTACAGGAAAACCAGTACCCGAAATATTGGTAGGAGGAGCGACCATCATGGGGACGCTCCAAGCTTCTCCCTCATCTGTGGAGTAGGAGTAGTACGGCATATTGTCAAGGCCGTTCCACATCGCATGTACGTTCCCCTCGTCGTCAACAGCGACCTGAGCCTCCTCGCCGTTCCAAGTATTTGCAGTCCCGGTCTCCTCAGTAGGCAATGGGTGTTCACTCCAAGTCAGACCACCATTACTGCTCTTGTAAATTGAATACCCCTCGCCATTACACCCCATATTGCCCCGGTATAGGTTTCCGAGCACACCTCCCTCTATGTGAGCAGTTAGCCCACCGCTCTGACAACTGATCGGCGCACCAGACACCTCTGAAGTCCAAGTCCTCCCCCCATCGAAGCTCGTCGAACATAAGGGATGAGGGGCATTCCCGTTGACGCAAAAGGACCATGTCGTGGCATAACCGGGCGCCGGGAGCAGTGCCGATCCAATGGTCTGGTGATCTTGAACAGAGTAAATTGAGGTAGCAAGCTGACCATCCTGCCAGGATGCACCCTCATCATCAGAGAACTCCACAGTCATTCCTAGGAGGGCATGCATATCGAACTTCATGATCCTGTCCGTCCACTTGTCGACGTATATGTACGGATCATTGCTATTTGGAACGGGTAACAGCGGATTGTACACATTTTGACAGCTGTAGTCGGTTAGCGAGACCATCTCAATTAGCCCAGAGCACTGGATAACTGCAGTAGATCCGGACGGACCATTGCCCCAGCTGGACATGTATATGTTATCCATTGATGTGATTCCGATTGTTGGCTCGAAGGTGCTCATGCCGATTCCGTAGTAAGAGCCGACGGCCAAGTAGGGCATGTTGTCCCCTGTGAGGTTTACTGTGATGTTAGCATTGGCAACAGCGAGCGGGTCCGTTGCATCGATACCACCAGAATAGTGGTACCACGTAGTATCAGGTATCAAGGACGGGTTTGGAAAGAAACTTTCTTCCTCAATTAAGACCTCCTTTTCGCTTCCGAAGCACCCGCTCAAAGGCACGGTCAGCATCAGGGCCGCCATTACCATCGCAACAGTGCGCATGACACTGCAGAGAACGAACCACACTTGATTTGAACGGTC
>CETK01048195.1_pt1 | contig 10465 bp, 11 predicted proteins | sample 361431 | NCBI WGS metagenome assembly CETK01 (sample SAMEA2622452, study PRJEB7988) | marine metagenome | biome: marine biome (ENVO:00000447); feature: surface water layer (ENVO:00002042); material: "saline water (ENVO:00002010), including plankton (ENVO:xxxxxxxx)" | depth 5 m | reverse complement strand
AGATGATTACAGGAAAAGCTTCCAAACATTCGTTGATACAATCTGGTCAGAAAAACAACAAACTATTAAAGATTTAAAGTTCTAGTTTATTATCAGCGACTAACCAGCCGTTTTGATCAATGTAAATCCATTTCCCAGAACTCATAACAACACTTCCAAATGAAATTAACACATCTTCAAAACCATGGTTTTTTTTACTTGTTTTTTGGGCAATCGCTCCTTTAGCAAAGATACCTATGGGAAGATTCTTCAGCTCCTCAACGTCTCTAACACAGCCATTAACTACAATGCCTGCCCAATTATTTTTTACTGCAGACAGTGCAATTTGATCTCCAATCATGGAGGCATGTAAAACGCCAGATGCATCAATAACCAAAACTTTATTTTTTCCTTCGCGGGAAAGAATGTCTTTCACAACAGAGTTATCATCTGAGCAAGAAGCTGTATATATCTCTCCTGAAATTGAGTGCCTGCTTCCAAAGGACCTCAATGCCACTCTACCAATTTGGATTTGATCAGAATACTTGTCGCTAAGATCAGGTAATAAATTCATTATGTTGATTTAAAAAAATTATCTAAAACATTATGAATATTTTTTCTTCTTAAACTATTATTTAATGAATCCCAAGATACTATTTTTGAAGGCTTAAGTGATTCTATACTATTTTCTGACTCAACGAATTTCATGTCCATATAATCCAATAATTCTAGAGTTGATGATCTATCATTACAAATTAGCAAAATATTGCAGCCAGCTGCAAATGCTTTCTCAGCCTTTGATAATATTGTATCTTCATCAGATGCTCCTTTCATCGATAAATCATCACTAAAAATAGCCCCATGAAAGTTTATTTTTTCCCTTAGAACATTTGATAACCAGAATTTTGAAAAAGTAACAATATTATTGTCTATTTTTGGAAATAAAACATGGGCTGTCATAATACCACTGAGTTTATTTTTTAAAGCTTTAAATGGAATTAAGTCATGACCTTCAATTTCATCAAAGGTTCTACTATCAATAACACTGACATGATGACTGTCCTCAGAAGTTCCTCCGTGACCGGGAAAATGCTTTCCAATAGCATGTATACCTGCTTCATTCATCCCATCAATGAAACTTTCAGCTACTTTAATAACTTGATGAGGATTATCTCCAAATGATCTGTCGCTTATTATCGAGCTTCTACTTTCATCAAGATCAAGAACTGGAGCAAAGCTAAGATCAATTCCAGAGGAAAGAACTTCCGATGCTAAAAGCCAACCTAAATCTCTTGCAAAATCTAGATTACAAAAATTATCTTTTGAACAATATTTAGCAAGATGTTGCATGCAGGGAATTTTAGAGTAGCCTTTTTCTAAACGTTGAACTCTGCCACCTTCCTGATCCACTGCTATCAAAAGTTTAGGATTAACAGATTTAATTTCTTTAGAAAGAGCTTGAGTTTGAGCTATAGATTTAATATTTCTTGAAAAAAGAATAACTCCTGCAATAAAAGGATTTTTAAGCAGAGATATTTCATCAACAGATAAAGAATAACTGTCAATATCAATCATTATTTTTCCGCAGTTATTTTTTTCTTTAATCAAAAGCTTACTCAATAAGATAAGTATTAAATATGGATTTTTTAAGATTGGATAAGAGTATTTTTAACACAATCTGTGACATTAAACATATCAATTCCAAGCCATATTGGCAATCTAACTAATCTATTAGCAATATCATCTGTAACATCCATGTGTTGAGATACTCGCCCAACTTTTTTTCCTATTTTTGAACTGTGTAAAGGAATATAATGAAAAACACATTGCACCTCTCTTAAACGCATAGATTCAATAAAATCATCTCTTGCATCACTTGTGCTTAAGAGTAAATAATAAATATGCCCATTGTGAAATATGTTCTCAGGAATATATGGTCTTTTAATTCTACCAATATCCTCAAGCTCTTGAAGTTCTTGATGATAAAAATCCCATATCATTTTTCTTTTCTTTGTTATATTTTCTCCCTCTTGAAGTTGAGCCCACAAAAATGCAGCAGTAACCTCGCCTGGAAGAAAAGAAGAACCTATATCAACCCATGAATACTTTGATATTTCTCCTTTTAAAAAAGAAGTTCTATTTGTTCCCTTTTCTCGAATTATTTCTGCTCTCTTTGAAAAAAGATTATTATTTATAAGCAGGGCTCCTCCTTCCCCGCATATAATATTCTTAGTCTCATGAAAACTGACGCATCCTATGTCTCCAATTGATCCAAGTGGCTTTCCTTTATAAGAGGAGAAAATTCCTTGAGCTGCATCTTCGATGACCAACAAGTCATAAGCTTTTGCAATATTCATAATTGCATCCATCTCGCAAGGCACTCCGGCATAGTGAACTGGAACAATAGCTTTTGTGTTTTTAGTAATTGCAGCTTCAATAAGTTCCTCATTTATGTTTAAAGTATCCTCACGCACATCAACAAATACAGGAGTAGCTCCTCTCAAAACAAAGGCATTGGCCGAAGATACAAAAGTAAAAGATGGCATGATTACCTCATCACCCTCTTTAATGTCAGCAAGAATAGCAGCCATTTCAAGTGCTGCGGTACATGAGTGAGTAAGTAATACTTTAGAACATGAAAACTGATGCTCTAGCCAATTACTGCATTTTGTCGTGAAAATTCCATCACCTGCAAGCTGCTTATTTTTTGCAGCTTCTTGAATAAATGTTACCTCATTGCCTGTGAGGTATGGCTTATTGAAGCCAATCATGATTTTTTAGCAACCAAAATAATAGAGCCTCCTACTGGAAGTCGCAAACCTAATTTTATGAAAAAAATTTCTATTTTCATAATTAATTCAAATAAATAATTTAACCATGGATATATATTGAATTCATTTTTTGAAATTGAATTTTTTTGAAAAATATTCTTTCTTGAGACAAACATCAAGGGAACCAAAAATGAGACAAAAGAAGAAGACATTAAAATCTCAAAACCAGATTGTTCTAGTTTATATCGTAACTCTGATTGAGAATATCGTCTCACATGACAAGCATCCTCATCTACTTTAGACCAAAGCCACATATGCTGAGGTACAGTCAAAAATAAATGGCCTTCTTTTTTTAAAGCCTGGAAGCAATTTTTTAAAGTAGCATTATCATCCTCAATATGCTCAATCACATCAAATGCTCCTATTGCATCATAGCGATCTTCATCCTTCATTTCAGTCGCATCTAAACACCTAAAAGTAGCATTTGGAACACGAGTTTTGGCATATTTAAGGCCATCCTCAAAAAACTCGTCGCCATATAATGAAGTGGAAGGGAAAGCCTTTGAAATAGCTTGAAGCACAAAGCCTGTTCCACATCCTATTTCAAGAAATGATTCTGGTTTTTTGATATACCGATTAATTGTCCAAAGAATGATTCTATTTCTAGATCGAAACCACCAACTGGAGTTTTCTTGTGTTGATAGCCATTTAAATTCATCTGGTTGAAATCCTCCTTTAGTATTTTTAATCATAAGAAGAACTCATAAAAAATAATCCAAAAGTAAGATTTAAATGTTGTCATACATATACAAACTTTCTTTGCATGAAAAACAAATATATGCCCAAAAATATAATAGCTAAACCTTGCACAATAGATGAGGGCATGACAAAAATCGTTAAACCAATGTATAAAATTGCTATGTTTAATAGGTATGCAGTGAAATAAATTATTAAAAAGATAATTTTTCTTCTTTTGTGGACCTGTGTTTTATGGAACGTGTACTTTCGATTCATAATAAAAGTAAGTGAAACTGACAATGGATATAAAATACTAATTGCGAGATATGGTGATAGCCCAATTAGTAATGTGCTTATAATAAAAAGGGAGTATCCAGCTAAATTGATAACCACACCAAATAGTCCAAATAATGTGAGCTGTTTAGCTACTGTATGGGAGAGCGAAGATGTCTTATTGTTTATCATATTACGAGACAGATAGTGTCTTTTAATTTAAATATTTTCCAATTAAGCATCCTAGATACTTTTTTCTACTTTTTAAATTTATTCTTTACTTTAGGCATTCTCTCATTAAAGAATTCTTTTACGCTTTGTGGTGTCATAAAGTTGATAAGTTTGTCAATCGGATATTTTTTTAATGCAAAAAGGTCATAATCAAAATCTTCAATTTTAGTTTCTATTTGTCTTTTTATAACTGGGATAGAAAAGACATTGTTAACCCCTATCCTATCAAGCTTAGTATTATTTAGAGATCCAGAATGATAGACCATAGAATCCAAAACTAAAAAATTTCCTCTAGTTGATTCAATGTTTTGTTTAGAACTACTTATAAAATTTTCACTGGGAAAACTTTCAAATAAATGTGAGCCAGGTATTACTTTGGTGCATCCATTTTTAATGGTGAAATCATTAAGACAAAAAATTGCATTTATAGCCAGTGGCCTTGATGAGGTAAAATGCTGGTATGGCAAATCTCTATGCCAAAATATTTGATTATATTTTTGTTCAGGAGGGTTGGTAATCACATTCTGTTGATTAAGAATGAAGTTTTTTCCCATCACCAAAGATATAAATTTTAAGAGAGATTTATTAAAACAAATTTCTAAAAAAATTGGGTCAAGTAAAAATGGTGCCCTGACAGTATTGTGCTCATCGATTGACTTTAAAAAATCATATTCATATTTTTTGAGGTATGAATCTTTAGACCTCAAAACCCTACTTTCAATTTTATCTAAATCTTTTTCGCTGATTCCTGATTTAATAATGGTGAAGCCTTTTATCAGAAGTTCTTCTTTGCAATTTAGAAACTCTGATTTATTAAGAGTTCTTTCAGTGACACCATAACTCTCATTTTGCATACTCTTAACCTTTTAATATAGCTAGACCAAATCCGTCACGACCAAATTTATTTCCATTATAAAGCATATAAATATTATTTTTATGTTTGAAAACAAAGGGGTAGCATACCATCTCTGAGTCCCATCCATTTTTAGAAGTTGGCAAACCATTACCAAGTTCATTACTCCACTCTTTGCCGTCGTCGCTTGAAGAATATCCAATTTTATACTTATCGCCTCCACCTTTTCTGTATGAAAACCACATGTGATACTTGTTTAAATGTTTAATAACTGTTGGTCTAGAAAATGCTTGGGCAATTCCTAATGACCAAGGTATAACTGATCCTTTCTTATTCCAGTTTAGTAGATCAGTCGATTCTGCGTATTTAATAACATGGATCATTTCATTATTTGGTGAATCCCAGCTCTCTGTAGATCCATACCAAATCTTATAGAGACCATCATCATTCATAATAAAAGGATAAGAGAGGCTTAATTGATCTTCTTTATCAGAAATCATAAATGGGTTATTTGAACTTAAAACAATTTTCTCTAAATCAGACGATAAAACTAACTGGCCTATATCTCCTCTCCAATGTGCTCCTTCACGAATTTGCCAGCCCATGAATAAAATAAAAATTTTATTGTTAAATTTATAATAGTTGCCAATGCTTACCCCATGTGAATAGAAACTATCTTTAGTGCTAGAAAATTTAAATATAGCTTCTTTACATTTTTTTATAATAATTTTTTTTTCTACATCAATATCTACCCAACCAATAGATGATCTATTTTTTTTGTCTCTTCCAGAATAAAAGACTCTGTAAATATTTTTTTCTTTGTGAATTGGCATTGGATTAGAAGCGTGTGTTTGCAAAAACTGATCAAGCGGTTCAGGAGAAAATATTTTTCCAAGCTTTTTCCAATTTTTCATAAACTATAATTTACTGAATAAGAACTTTTTATATCTTTTTTAAATCGCTTGTTGAGATAATTTCTTGAGATACATTGCCTTTGACAACATAGTTTGAAGGAATATTTTTATTTACCAGAGCTCCTGCTCCAATCACACAGCCCTCACCTATGGAAATGTTATCTCTCAATGTTGCATTAACACCAATAAAGCTTCTAGAACCAATTTTTACGCCGCCAGATATGACTGCGTGAGATGCCACAAAAACATGATCTTCAACCTTTGAATGATGACCAATGTGATTTCCACTCCAAAGAGTTACATTGTTTCCAATTGTAACAAATGGCTGAATTGTATTATTTTCTAGAACGAAACAATTATCTCCAATATTATTAGCATCAAAAATTGTTGCTCTTGAGCTAATATAGCTAGGCAGAGTGTATCCTTTTTGCTTGGCAGCTAGATATTTTTTCTTTCTTATTGCATTTATCTCTGAATAACCTAGAGCTATAAACATTTCAAACTCTGTTGGAGGAAATTTATTTTGAATTTCCTCAAATGCAATCACTGGTAATCCGCAAAATTGATCATTTTTCAGGTATGCCTTATCGACGGAAAATGCCTCAACTGAGTAATCAGAATCATTGTTAAAGTAAAATAATGCTAATTCAGCAGCTTCTCCTAGTCCAAATATCAATAATTTTTTCTTTTGCATTTTGATTAACTCTGTATAGTTAAAATTTCTTTGTTAATTTTATTTCAGCCTTTAGCATTATCAGATCTCCTAGGGAAATCACCAAAGTTAATAATGTCTTTAATGATTGTATAGGGTCTTGCTTTTACCTCAGAAAATATTTTAGAAATATAGATCCCGAGAATACCCTGCATTAATATTACCAAACCCGAAAGAAGCCAAATGGATGCCAGTATTGATGTATAGCCCAATGGGGGTGTCCCAGAGAAATAGATATAGATTAAATACAATATATAAGTTATCGACGAAAAAGTAACTAATAATCCAGTATAAAAAATAAGTACTAATGGTTTACTGCTGAATGAGGTAATTGCATTTACTAAATGCGACAACTTAGTTCGAAAAGTATATGAAGATGGAGAGGAGGAAAGCTTTTTGACGGATGCACTCACTTGCTTAAAACCAGTTACAAACCAAAGTCCACCCATATTAATTTCTCTCTCTTTATGAGAAACAAGAGCATCAACATATCTTCTTGACATTAATCGGGCAGTTGTAATATTTGAGGGATGATTTATTTCTGTAAGTAAATTAAGAAGTTTATAAAAAATATATCCTGAAAATTTTTCAAACAAGCCCCCTTTTCTGAATTCTTGATAGCCAAATACCATATCAGCATTTTCAGCAAATAATTTTTGACTAAAGTTATTTAACCAATTTACGTCCTCCTCTAGATCACAATCAATCAAAAAAACATATTCTCCTTGTGCATGAGAAATACCCGTCATCATAGCCTTGTGGTGGCCAAAATTTCGTGACAAATCTATGATTGTAATTCTAGAATCTCTTTTAGCCAGGTCAGTTGCAACAATTAAGCTATTGTCAGGAGATCCATCATTTACGAAGATAATCTCATACTCCTCGCCAGCAAAATCATTTGCTGCGAGAGTTGCACTTTCGAAAAAAGTTTCAAGATATGCAGAAGAGTTGAATAATGTTGTAATAATTGATAATTTCATAGCATCATCTATATTAACTACTATTAAACTTACGTGCATTAAATAAGTAATGCTTTGATTTAGATCCACAATTAAATAGTAGATCTAAAATACTTACGCCACTTTCAAATTCACCCCAAAGTTGGGGATAAGGCTCATAATTGTTATAGTTAAACCATTCTACCTTAATATTTTTATCCTCAAATATTTTAATATTAAGATATTCCTTTGCAGAAGGGCCTGATATGTATGAGCTAGCACCAGATTCAATACAAATATTTAATAGTTTTTCAGATTTTTCTCCTATTAATTTATAATAATTTGAGTCTGAAATTTTTGTTTGAATGCCTAAATAATTACATATAGCAATTAGCAATTTTGTATTAAGTTCAGATAATTTGGAACAGTTTAATTTATAAAATGGTTCAATTAACGAACAAATTTCATCAAAAAAAGGGGCTTTTGCATAATTTAGTGTTATTGATTTCCAATGTTCTTGTTGCCATTTGGTGCCATCAATTCTTGTATCAAAAATAGTTTGAGAATAATTACCCTTAGTTAGAACAGGAACAGTTATCCACTTCTTTCCTTGAGGTGTTTTAATAATATTTCTATTTCTCCAATCTCTTTTTGTAAATTGCATAGAATCATAAATTATGAACTCATCTACGGAACCAATTAAATCAAAGTAGCCTATCCAAGGGATATAATTTGACTGAACGATGGCAACTTTTTTCATTGAATCATTAATCTAAGTAAAATTTTTACAAATTTTTTAACCATTTAAACCTGTTAAAAAGCTGACTCTTGTAGAAAGAATCACTATCCCAGCTATAAATGGGGTTAAAAAAATTATATGTAAAATTTTAGATGAAAAATACTGAGAGGATTTGTTAACAATAGAGGCTATGCCAATACAAAAAAAGATTGCAAAAGGATACGAAAAACCCATTAAATGAGCTGATAATGCTTGTTGAAATATCATTACGAAAGCAAAACACGCAAAAATTATTGGTACTAAAATTTGCTGAGCAAATTTATTTCTATATAAAATTAAGCTCATGCCTGCAATGGAAATGAGTGACATCAAGAACATCCCCATAAGTGATAAAGAGCAGTTGTAAATAAATATTGAGGTATTTAAGTTATTAGAAATATCCAAAGATTCACTATTTGAAACACATACTGAAATTCTATTTCCAGCCAAAAATTGAATTGCACCAATTAAACCTCCATTATGAATATCATTTCCTGCTATGCCAATTCTGGATAACAAAGATGATCCCTCCGACATTGAAATATAATGACTTGCGTAAAATCTTAAAAAAGAAAAAAAGATAAATGGGGATATAAGAAATGTAGGTATCAAAAATTTTTTATATCCGTTATCTAGAAAGCTAGATGGTACATATGTATTTGCAATGCTTTTATCTTTAATGAAATTGGGTAAAATTAAAATTGCAAAGTAAAAAAAACTCATAATAGCGGCCCAAATATAATGAAAAACTGCTGCTATGAAGAAAAAAACTAGCGCTAATCTATTCTTCCCTAAATGAAGATGAAATAATGCTAATAAAGCGAAAAAAATAAAAAAAATTTCTGCCCAAGATGCAATTATCATTTTGTATACCCAGGGTGAAGAAATAAATAATATAAAGATACACATACCAACAAGAACACTCGGGAAAGTTGACTTCAGTATTCTGATTCCGATTTCTGCAACTAGTGCTGCTGTTGAGATAATAATAGCTTTATCAAGTAACGGTCCGAATAAAAATAAGGCTTCTTTACCGCCTATGTGATTAATTAAAATGTAAGGCGTTAAATGAAAGCTTGGAGCAGATAAATAGAGATCAGCTTCCCATTCTGATAAGGAGCAATCGGCACATGAGGACCAAACTGAAAATCCAAAAGATGATAAATATCCATTTAGCCTTAAATATTCGCTAGCATTAAAAATTTTTTGAGCATGCCAGTCAAGCCAATTTGTTCCAAGGGGTGCAAATAAAGACAAGTAATACATATAAGTTGCGCCCATCAAAAAGTAGATTGATACTCTTAGAAAAAGATTTTTAGTTGAGGCGTCCATAATTAGTATTTTAATGTTAAAGTATTTTTTTTAGGTTAATAATTATTTCAGATATAATTTCTGGATCGCCAGAGAAAACTGATGGAGCAATTCTTGTTGCAATGCTGCCATAACGCTCCACTATTTTTGTTGATATCTCTTCTGGTTTCCCTGTAACAGCAATGCTTTCTAGGATTTCATCTGAAATAAGATTTGGAATATCTTGCCATAATCCTTTTTTGGTCAGGCTGTTGAGCTCAGGCTGAATACTTTCCCAGCCATGTTGCTCTAAAACCAATTTATAAGCAGGAGTAGAACCATAAAATCCAATTTGTGCCTTGCAAGCATCCCTTGCCTTAGAAATGTCCTCATCAGTTATTCCCGTTGCAACCATGATACCAAGTGAAATATCAAATTCTTTAGCTTTTGATAATTTCAGTCCTTTTTTTACAGATGGCAAGGTAATATTTTCGAGAAACTTTGTTGTATGAAAAGGATGCACAATAAATCCATCGCCAGATTCAGCTGCAGCTTGAGTCATTAATGGTCCCACGCCTGCAACATATATTTTCGGAAGACCAAATGGATTTTCTCCGGGATTGAAAATGGGAGTCATTAGTGTATGTTGATAGAACTCGCCTCTAAAATCCAGATCTTTACCTTCATGCCAACACTCCCAAATCGCTTTAATAGCATCAACCATTTCTTTCATCCGTTTTGCAGGTGAAGACCACGGCATAGAATATCTCTTCTCAATATGAGGTTGTATTTGAGATCCAATGCCCAGTGTAAATCTACCCTTAGACATCAACTGAAGGTCATAACCAATATTAGCTAAAGTCATGGGATTCCTGGAAAATGCGACCGCTATTGAAGTTAAAAGTTCTAACTTTTCTGTTGCAAGAGCAGCGGCTGCAAGGGGCAGAAATGGTTCATGCGGTCCTTCAAAAGTATATGTGCCATCGTA
>CETK01091657.1_pt1 | contig 10473 bp, 19 predicted proteins | sample 361431 | NCBI WGS metagenome assembly CETK01 (sample SAMEA2622452, study PRJEB7988) | marine metagenome | biome: marine biome (ENVO:00000447); feature: surface water layer (ENVO:00002042); material: "saline water (ENVO:00002010), including plankton (ENVO:xxxxxxxx)" | depth 5 m | reverse complement strand
AGTTTACGTTGACTGCGTTGATGTATACGATCTCTCTCAGGATCCTGTTTAATTTCCATAGGAGGATTTTTATACCTATTCTCTCTTGTAGCAGGAACTTCAGCATAAGAGTCTGTAAATGCCTGTAAATCATCAGAAGATGCCTTTATATCCCCCTCTGGGAGGGTTTTTAGGATATTATGGAACTCAGGTATCAAATCATCTCTTTTTGCAGCATTATCAACAACCTCTACTTCCTCTTGGTACATGTTAGAAATGAGTAATTGTGGTCTAGTTCTTGCAGAATATCCCTTTCCTGGTCTAAGAATTTCTACAGAAGTTAGTTTTCCACCACTAAAAGTACCTTTTATTTCTGCTGATTGAGTATTTCCACCAGTATCTGAAATAACTTCAATATCAGCACCTCCATCCTTTGTAACAACCTCAAATTTAAGTTCACTTGGACTAGTTGTAAGAACAAATTCTGGGTTTCCGTCATCTGTAGACTTATTTGGTATAAAATTACCGTCATCATCGGGACTAGTAATCTCTAATATAGGATTTCCTTCCAATTTATCTAAATTTGCTCCTCCATTAGTGATTCTTGAGATTTGAACTACTGCAGCACCGCCAGAAATAGTGACTTTATCACCTTCAGTATACCCAGTACCAGGATTATTCACTCTTACACTAGAAATGCGGTCAACTAAAAGGTTACTTTCATCATCAAGCATACTACCAACCTCAATATCGACTGTTAATCCGCTTCCAGTACCTCCAGTAGTCGCAATATTTTCATCAGTAGCGTATCCAGTTAACTGAGCAACGGGATTTAAGTCGTCAAAATTTCCAGTATTGAATTCATACACGCCTCCAGAGATGTTTATATCAGAAACTCCGCCATTTTCGTTAAGAGAAATCCATGCAACTGGTTGATCAACGGTATTAAAGATGTCTGGAGCCTTCTGATTAACGTCTCCCGTAACATATTGCAGTGATTTATCCAAAAATTCGTATAAACCTATCATAATTGCACGATCAGGAATACCAAAACCCGCTTTTACGGTGATAACATGGTTCCTATCAGAGGTATATTGCGTATCTTTAGTAAAATTACTACCAGATCCGTCAAGATACACAATATGATACGGAAATAATCCCACTTCAGTATGAAAAGTGCGGGTAATTGTGTGACCATTGATCTTATCACCCAATCTCATAATATCAGTAACGTCACCACCAGAAAGAGTAGAAGTAGCACCAACAGCAGTAATCTTCAAATTAATCGTCATAGTTGCCGTTCCACCGCTTTGAAGTGCAACTGTGGTAGATAATGGGAATACTTGACCTACAGTAAACCCTGTTCCATTGTTTAATATCTCAGTACATGTCCATTTAGTACCAAGCATGACTGTATTTGATTCAGGTGGTGCAGCAGAATCATCAAATAAAGACTCAATTCTAAACTTTACTCTAAAATTTGATGCATTTACTCCATCATCAATATCAAAAATTTCAAAATCAGAATTTCCAGCATCTAGATATGTCCATGGATTCTGAGATGAAGTATAATCAATACCTTCTAACGTATTTGCATTCCATCCATCAGCATAGGTTACACCATCAAAACTAAGTTCGAAATCTAAAACACCATTAGGTACTGTAGTTGCAAACTGATCATAACTAAATGCAATCTTCAATGAGTCACTATCAATAGCAAATAGTGTAGGATGTGGGCAATCTGGGTCGCCAGTTAAATCTTCACATCCCTCGTACTTTAATGTGGTTTTGGCGGGGGTACACGTGAAGTTAGTACAAGGAATACATGCAGTAGTACCAGAATAGGTATTAGTTTCACTACCTGGATCATAACCAGGAGTACCTGGCGTACCAGTAGGAAGTACTATAGTTGTAACAGTACCTTCGTCATCCTCTAACCAATATGCTGCTGTGCCAATATGTCCTGCTTCATCAGACGTATCGTAGATATAAGAAAACCAAGTATCAGAATATTGGAAGTCGAATGACAACATACTCGGAGTAAAATCTAAGTTAATTATAGTCTCATCAAATTCTTCTCTACCAAAATTATGACTTCCACTACAAGGGTCGGTCTTCGTTGCCATTCCACATGTTGCCGATGGTATATGTGGTGACCTATACTCAGTTAGGTAAAATGGATGCATAATAGCATCGTTATCTCTATCAGGTATGTTATAATTGTGGATCGCCCCTGGATCACGTATAAAAGAATGTGGATACTCGGTATATTCAATCGTCACGCCCACGGATGATCCTACCGTAGGAGGATTCGGCGGTGTGTAATTATAACAATGTACTCTTCCACAGATATCTGTAAATTGATTAGTCTTACATCCCATTTTGTATCTTGTCTAACCTCCTATAAATTTCGGTAAAATTCTCTGCTAGGTTCATATAGTCCTCATACCCCTTTGGTTTGTAATAAGTCTTAGCAGGGGTAGGTATCTCGGAAATATATGTTTCCACCTCTTTGAGACGATTTCCGAGGAGTCTGAGGCATTCATTAATATTAGTTAACGTCTCTCCGATTTTTTGAGCAGAAATTTCAACAGTTTCTTCTGCTGGTTCAGTTATGTTTGGGGTTTCGTCAATCATTCGTTTTCTTCAGTGTGAATGCAGTACCGTCATCTGTAATATCGTAATCTAACTCTTGGTTGAGATCCCATCCCAGTTCTTCACAAATCTCATAAGGTATCGTGACAATTAAATCACCGAAATCATCTTCTTCGAGTTTGGTTGTGAATCTATGGGACATATCTCTATAGGCGGTTAATTACTTGGGGATTGTCTGTGGGATTATTTGCTTTCCACTCTATCCATAGTGTATATAGATCATCTACTACTTGAGAGACGAATGTAGATGTATACAGATCAGCACAGGCATACATCCGAGGGTCTAAGAAGTTCTCTTTTCTTATCAATTGCTCTATTGCCCATGTACGTGTATCTTGCATATCTATTTCCACCTTGGACCAACAACCCATCCAACTAAACTTTTCCGAACACCAGATTTAACTTCACGTACCCTATGTAAAGTTCTCGAATCAAATATAATTACAGTACCTTTTTTATTTGGGGCAAAAAAAGATTCCTCCTTACCTACTTTAAATTCCAATTCCCCACCTTCATAATCTTCTGGATCTGAAAGTTGAATTGAAAATGATAACTTTCTTATATATTCACCGTTAAGTATTGCTATACTTTCTCCATGATTATCGGCACTAGTTAATACCCTATCATTTATCATACATCTGCCTATATTATCATCAATATGCCAATCATAATACTCGCCCTTTTGATATTCTGTATATTGTATTTCATTAGTATCAATACCTTCTATGTCATACATGAAATTCTCACGATTTGCTCTCATAATATAATGCCATACGAATCCACCTATCCAATTACTGCCATCAATCCACGCATTACTACTTTTGCGAACACCCTCAGCATTTTCTGGTTCATTTACTCGTGATTCTTTTATCGACTCATCATATTTCTTTAAATCCTTAACCAAAATCTCAACCATCTCTGAAGGTATCTCAGAAAATGTCCAATAAACTAAATGTGCCATTTTTTAATTTTTAAAAATTTTTTAATACCTGTGGAAAACTTTATTGGAATAATATAGCAATCGCTCTGGGGAACCTTTGTAGGTTAGGGTAGTGGCCGTTTTTAATATTTAACGGGGGCAATTTAACTGTCCTCGTTAACACTTAGCACTGTCACAGTTGTTATAACTTAGTGCATGTAATCTGTAGGCAATTGTTGTTACATAGTGCTGACCTCGTTCATGTCTCTATTATACCTCGGATGCCGTGAGGTTGTCAACCCCATGATTGTCGGCAATTTCCCAGTACCATCCGATGCTCTTCACATAGTCAAACGGTGAACTCCTCGGAGTGTTGGGAAACTGTTCTCCACGTTCAATGCGGATGCCGTCAATGTACCTCTCCAAATCGTAGATAGATTCGAATGTACCCCTCAGAATTTCCTTGTCATCATAGATTGTATAAAGCATTGGCAACTGTTGGTAGATAGGATTTTTCTGAACCCCTCTCATGGTTCATTATACCACGACCTCGGAGTTATTGTCAAGGGTCTCGGAGATTGTTCGGAGTGACTTGACTTTTCTTAGTAGACGTGCTAAGGGTGCATCACCTGAACACATTTACAGAGGCATAAAACACACACCTAGATTTATTTAATGTTTTCCACAATTTCCGTGTACTCTGTGGAAAACCTATTGTATGGTCTCTCAGGGTCTGGGAAAATCTGATCCCAGTATATAGAGTTCACACATACGTTAACCTGACGAATTGGATTAATAGAGTGTTCCGCCTCTTCAGGTGGTTTCATAGTTTCATGGGTGCAGACCGTTATGTATTGGTCTGAAATGAAATTGACATAAGCAGAGCGTCCTTCATAGATGATGAACTGACCTCGCTTAAACTTTTGCATTGTGGAAAAGTCGTTAGTGTTTTTATTTAGTTTAGGCGATCTCAACCCACTTAAGCGGTTTACCTTTAGTTAGTTTCCAAATGTAAATCGAATTGTGATTAGGGAGATTTTCGTTAGCATAGTCCAATGCTTCCTGATACTCCTCAAATTTGTTTGCTTTGGAATCGTCAAAGTTAAAGGTGTGGGTTGCTGCCCATTTGAAATTGTTACTCATGCCCTTATGCCCAGTCTAAGATTTGACCGTTAAAAAACTGCTCAGTCCTTCCTGAGAATTGTGACACATACCATGTCCAGTTTTTTTGAAACAGTCTTACACCAGTGGCGAATTCATAGCAAAGAGCGTTCAGTCTGCTCTTAGTTGTATTAGACTGCCAACCGCCGTCAAAAATCTGTAACTGTCTCTCAACATGGAAGTATGTAGCAATATGATTTCCATGTAGAAAAACTTTAGAGTGTAGACCGTTATCAGCAGTGAATACAGTTGTATTAGAACCCGCCCAGTTAGATTGAGTTCTGATAGCACGATTCATTTGAGATTCAATTTTACGCATAGTGAGAAGAGTAAATGATTTGGGTTAAGGGATCAGGTGACGTGAGAGGCATAACCCATGACTCCGTTTGATCCCTTATATACTTATTATAGTGCATACGAGGCACTTGTATATGCTTAGTGTGCCACTTAATCGAGTGTCACAGCATTTTGATAAGCAAGATAGAACTGATCGTATAATGCGTCATTAGATGCGAACCTAGGATCTCCGATCTGATCGGCAACCCAGTCGTATGCAAAATCAAGATCTGCACCAGTATCCTCTATAAAGGAAGGTAACTGGTTTAGAACTGATTGAAAATCGGTGTAAGTTAAAGATGACATAATTAAAAAAATGAATGAATGGTTTACTGGTGGGGATCTCTACTGGCAGAGATCTTGGAACTTTTTATATGCTAGATTATCAATCCAGTCTAGCACGAATGGGTTAACCTTAATGTAAGAATCTAAATTCTCACTTGATAAACCGCTAATACGCATATACTCCTCAAATGCCTCATCATGGCATGTTTCGTAAAGTGCTTCGTGATGTAGAACTGACATAATTTCCTTTCGTGTATGTACTTATTATAATGGGTGATGGGGCAGTTTGGGGATTCGATGTGACACTTAATAAGGTGTCCCATTTCCATGTATTCTCCAGAGATTTTTGCTTATCATCTTTTTACAGGACTGGCAACCGAGAGCAGACCACGCAAAATGATGTACACGTTGAACAGAGTAACAAGATGGGCAAGTGATAAATTTCCCATAGTGTCCAGATCTTGTATATCTGTCAACTGGTTTCAAATCTGCGAATCTCACACCCTTGCCTCATAATAGTTGACCGCATCACTCACAATAAGATCTCTGTGAATGTAGAGCAGTTTGTCAAGGTTTAATCCCTCAAGGTCAGTCCACTCTGAAACGTAATCCCACTGATCTAAATCAGGTGTACCATCTTTGAATGTTGGGCAAGAGCAGAATTCTTGATCCTCATCTAACCAGAAGTGTCTTCCAAAATGTAATGAAGCGAGCATGGGAAACCTCTTTGTGTATGTACTTATTATAGAGTGAAAATGGTCACTCTAGGGAATTCGAGTGACAGTTTGCTTACTGTCCATTAGTGTAAGAACCCATGAAGCAAGCACCGTAGCGAACCTCAGCATATCCGTACTCTTCGGATAGGTCTAGGCATAAACCCCAACAATCGTCAAGGTTAACAAATGAGGAATTCTCATAAGGGGCAGAAGGGCAGTGAACTGAATAACGCATAATATAAAAATTGAATAATGTTTGATTATGTACCTAGTATCGCATAAAATGGGGCAAAAATCAAGCGACCTTATACCACTTCTCACACTGGCACAAGATCGCTTGACTGCTGTTCTAATTCAACTTATAAATCAGTTCCTCCTGTTTCTACTACTTCAACAATGTCATCAAGCACCGCTAGGATCTCGTTTCCATTGTCAGCACTGTCCAAAAGGAACTCGGCAAAATTAGGTGACATAATAATAAGAATGAATGGAACAAACTGGACTTACATGACTGCTCTTAGTAGGATAACCCCACAATGGTCAATGCCAGAAATTAAAGTGCGGAGTTATTCCGCATAGTCTGTGAGGTCTTCTAAAAATTGAAATTCGTGACCGTCTTCTGGTTCTATACCATCAACTATCCACTCATCATAAATGCTCACAGCATCATCAGGTCTTCCATCATTAGCACATTTTTCCATAGCATGATAAAGAGTCTCTTGCATGGTCTCAATCATATGCTGACTATCGTCAAGCACATCACTAAAAGTGTCAACAACGATTTCAGAATCGTGATTACAGAAAAGATCTAGGGTTGAATCGTGCATAATAAAATCGAATTTAAAGGTTTGCAATGGTATCCCAGATTGAGATATAATTTCTCAACCAATCTTTCTGATAATCGGTTAACTCATTATCATAAGCACCGTAGAGAATATCGTCAGCACTATGCAACTCTAGGTTATGCTTAGTGCAGAAGTCTTCCAATACTTCTGATAGTTGGTCAAGTTGTGAAGTGATAACTGACATCAGAATTTGCCTCCAGTGTTGTTAGTGTCAAGGACAGTCGGGTTAGTGACATTATCAAGCAAGTCATTTAATGTTTCATCATCAAATGAAAGTCTGATCTCTTCACATAACTCATGCCTAGATTGAATTTCCTCAAAATCTTGTGTTAGAGTCTGACGTACAAACTCTTCCATAGATCTGAAATCCATGCTATCAACACATAGATCAACATACTGCTCAATGAGTTCATCCCATTGTAGTGAAGTTAAATTTGGAAGTGTCATGGTGAGAAGAATTGAAGTGAATAGGGTGGGTCTTACAGGACGTAATTTCTCTGCTGAACAGAGACAACCATAGATCCTTGCCCTGTATGTACTTATTATAAGAGGTCAGAGATACATTTGGGGAATCTATGTGACAGTTTAAAAACTGTCCTCTAATAGATCGTCCTCCCATGGTGTCTCTAGTAAGATGTCTCTGACTCGCTCTCTATCTAAACTGTCACCATAACCCCATGTAAAATTGTTATCAGGATTATTTGCCGCTTTCAACAGTCTATGCTTATAAACGTAGAAAGCATCATAAATTCTCTGTTCTGTTAATCCCTGTATAGGGTATAACACTTCAGGGTGACTAGGTAGGTAGAATGAAGCAACATAGTCAACAAACTCTTTAAGACTGTTCATTATACTGCACCCCCATAAATGAGGTTCCAGTCGTCACCAGTTCTTTCGTATCCATTTTCAGATACCATAAACTTATCAAGTGTTGGGATGTCTAATTCAGGATCATCAAAATCGATTTTAGCACATCCGTCAACACCCCACTCTGCTAACTCCTGAACGAATTCTGCCCAGTTAGCACATACACAGGCAACATTCTGAAAGTTTTCAACCTGTAGTATTCTTTGCATTATCTTTGAAGTTTTGTCCATAGTGAGAAGGATTTGTTTGGTATGTACCTATTATAACCACTCAAATACCCCAAATGGGGAATGAGTGGACACTTTGTTGAACTGTCACATCAATGGGTCATCAAATTCATTATATGGTATATCCTTTATATCCTTACATAAATCCTCTAACCTATCATGGTGATTGTCCACAACTGTTTCTAATTTCTCAAAGATCTCATCCATTTCTTGAACAAGTTCATCATCATCATTACCTTGCATATATCCTTCAAGGACATAAAGAATGGTACTGATTTGATCCTCAGTTAATGATACTGCAAGATCACAATCGGGTATCCCTCTATAATCAGGATATACTATCCTTTTAGCATCCAACTCAGAGTCAGTTGCATTTGGGTTTGCTTTTTGTGAATAGATCATTTCAAAAAGTAATAACGAGGTGATCTGGGTCAAGGTGTTCAAGAGTGGTTTCATCCGTATAGTCTGTCATAATGGCAGGAACGAATTCATCATCCTGAAGTGAGTAGAGTGTGACTGTCTGATTTAAGTGTTCATCATCCAGTCTGTTTAAAGCATCACGCAACTCACGATAACTCATTGTCAGGTCTTTAAGAATTGACCATGGAATTACTGTCCAAGTTGCACTCATAATACTCTTTTAGGGTGAGAGAACAAAAACGAGGTCTTACATCCAAATCTCAGATGTCTGAACTGGTCAAGAGGTGCTTCACCTGACTGCAAGGTCAGGTACTAACTCAGTTCTCAGGGATGAGCATTTAAAAATGCCTCGTTTTCGTTCCCATGTACCTAATATAACCGATTTTGGGGATAATGGGGCAATGAGTGGACACTTTGTAATACTGTCACACTAGCAGTATGCTCTCGGTGGTATTCCCTCTATAAAGATATATGAGACTACAGACTGAAGTCTCTTTGCTATTCTCTGACCATACTTACCAGTCATAGGAACCACAATTTGACCAAATTTCTTATGATATAAGTTATACTGACCAGCAGGAATTGTTCCCTCTTTCATTGACACTTTATCCTTCTCATGTATTCTGATAACTCTACCTATGGTTTGTGCCATTTCAATAGTAGGAAGGTTTCTAAGCATAACTGAATGAGTTAAACCTGGAACATTTATCCCTTCTGATAATATCGAATAGTGGAAGATTACAACCTTCTTAGTATCATCTTTACCCCACAATGTTAGTGTCTTGAAGAACTCTTCTCTACCAACTTTCTTACCATTGATAACAGCACCATGCTTAGATGTTATGTGCATAATGTTATATTGCTCTGAATATAACCATGACCTAATATCAGTATGTGTGAGCATATTCCATAGTATTCTTGTTGTTGGAGCAGACACAAGTACCTTTGGATTCTTATCAGTTAAGGACGTGATTATGTCCTTTAAGTTATCACAATCAACTTCATGTGCGTTTAACTTTGTACGCTCTCTATCAGTCTCAAATGGTATAACTTTAGGATATAATATAGTGCCACTATCTATTAACTCCTTTGCAGAAGTTTCTTCTAACTTAGCACCCCAAATCTCCGCATTATCCATACCTCTTTCCGCACTAATACTATTCTTAGAGCGAGATATGCGTGGAGTAGCAGTAAAGAAGAATCTTTCTATTTGTGCATCAGCAACCCTCTTTATCTGTCTAAAGAATGATTTACCAGTACCATTGTGTGCTTCATCAAAGTATATTCTGTTGATATTTACCATGCTATCTAATACTCTGTGGAGTGAATGATAGGTGGTAAAGATTAACTTATCATACTGAGGATTAGTGCAACTCCAATGTGTTAAGAACCTAGAATCTGTTGTACTAAAATGATGTGTTTCACCAGAATGTACATGTGCTATCTTAACATTATCGATTTGTGATTCAAACTCATCTGATAACTGATTAGCAAGCAATATGCGTGGTGCAACTATAACAATAGTCTGAGGACTACGTGGAGTTGTTGTTACTAACCTCTTGCAATCTGCTATCATTATAAATGTTTTACCGCCACCAGTAGGTATAATAATTTGACCAGACTTCTCTGTGGTCATCCTATCATAAGCACGTCTTTGGTGTGGTCTCAATGTGTCGTTCAAAGACTCTCATTTCAAAGGACATACTCATTATAGCATAAAAAAACCCCCTAATGGGGGTTGTGTGCAGGTTTGTTGACTGTCACACAGTCTGTAATACTCCTGTCTCTTTTAGGATTAGTTTAACAAAACCTTCAAGATAGACTAGGGGAAGGATAACCAATTCAAGACCATTTAACTCGGTTAGGTTTCTTCTTTGGACATCAACCTTCACTTCCTTAACAGTTTCTGTCACAATAGGATCTCCATTGAGTTTAGTTTCAACTGTTGTATTTAGTGGTGTTGATTTTGCAGTTGCCTTGCGTGTTCTTCTCTTACGTGGTGTAGTTGAAGTCTTACGAGCAGTTGCAGTTGGCATAAAATAATAATGCAATGTAAACTATAG
>CETK01158733.1_pt1 | contig 10498 bp, 9 predicted proteins | sample 361431 | NCBI WGS metagenome assembly CETK01 (sample SAMEA2622452, study PRJEB7988) | marine metagenome | biome: marine biome (ENVO:00000447); feature: surface water layer (ENVO:00002042); material: "saline water (ENVO:00002010), including plankton (ENVO:xxxxxxxx)" | depth 5 m | reverse complement strand
GTTTTATATGTATAAAATTTGTGCTTTATCTCAGGATTTTTTTTTTTTAACTTTATTTTGAGAAAATTAATCAAATCATTCGTGATTTTTTTAATCAAAAATTTTTTGTCTTTTAAATAAATTTTTTTAGCATTTTCACTTAATCTTAAACAAAAAATATTATTTTTTGTGTCAAATATAGGTGACAAATTAGATAATCGATCAAATAATTGTGAAAATTTTACTTTTTGAATGTAACTTACTTTTTTATCAAACTTAATAGATTGTTTGAATTTAATCAAAACATGAATCGACTCTTTTATTGTATAAGAATTTTTTTCTCTCGAATTACCTAGATTCAATTTACAATAATAAGGAATATAAATTTTATCTGCGGTAAATGAACCTTTACTTGTCTTTATTTTTTTTGTTTTATTATTAGAAGAGATTTTTTGTATTAACGATTTATAAAAAACTTTAATTCCTTTTTTTTTTACAATTTTTAATAATGATTTTAAAAGTATTCCAGAACCTCCTTTAATATAAAAATATTTAATCTTGTTTAATTCATGCTTAGAAATATTTTGATTAATTATATTTAGTGGTCTTGTTTTTAAGAAATAAGTTTTAATTTTAAATTTTTTTTTTAAAACAAATAAACATTGATTATATAAATGTTTATTTTTTACAGGTGCGAAAATATGGCTACCAGTCTCTAATGTAGAATTATTCAAGAAATTGAATGTTCTCCATGAGCCACCTGGGGTGTCGTTTTTATCATGGAGCTCTATTTGAGCATTTTTAAATTGTTTTTTCAATAATATTGCCTCTATAAGCATAGCTGGTGAAGTGCCTAAAAGAATTATTTTCATTTGATTTTATTTATTACGTATTAAAGAAAGTATCAAATTATAAAATACATAATTCTACATTGAAAGTTAAGCTTTATCAATTTGTTGACAAATTTTATATTATCAATAATTATCTTATTTAATTTATGAATGATCTTAAAAAATTAAAAAAACATTACGATAAAAAAGGTTGGGTTGTTTATAAAAAACTTTTTTCTATTAACGAGATAAAAACAGTAAATAAACTTATCGATGATTTCCTGAAAAATGAAATTTCTTCAATGAAAAAAGAAACTAGAGCTATCAACTTTGTTGATAAAAAAAAAAGTGTTGAAAATATTAATTCATTTCATGAATTGGCAAATTGCAAAGAAATTAGAAATTTTGCAGAAAAAAAGAAGGTGTTAAATATAGCTAGATTATTTTTAAATACGGATCCAGAGTTTAGATGTTGTGAATTATTTGCAAAACCTGCAAAAAAAGGTTTACCATCACCAGACCATCAAGATAATTACTATTGGGCTGTAAAAAATTCTAACGCTCTAACATTGTGGGTTGCTTTAAACAAATCCAACAAAAATAATGGCTGTGTGCACTATTATGATGGATCACATGAATATGGAATACTTGATCATGAACCTTCGTTTGCAAAAGGAAGTTCTCAAAAAATATCAAATATAAATTTTTTAAAAAAATTTAAAATCTCCTACCCAAAACTAGAACCTGGTGATGTATTAGTGCATCATTCATTAGTTGTGCACGGAAGTTCCAAAAATATTTCAAAACAAAGTAGAAAGGGTTGGACCATTCAATTTAAAGATAAAAATGCTACTTATGATCTGGAACAAATAAAGATCTATGAGAAGAGTTTAAAAAATCAAATTGAATTAAGATCGTAATTTAATCTAATGCCAGGTTTTGAACTTATTGATAAAAAAGAAATTATTGCTGTAAACTCTATTTTTAAAAATGGAGGGGTGTTATTTGCACATGGTTTTGAAAAAATAAGAAAAAATTTTCACGTTCGGGAATTTGAAAAAAAAGTAAGTATTTTTTTCAAATGCAAACACTCTTTAGCGGTTACCTCTGGAACAGCTGCAATTAAAATTGCTCTTAAAGCTTTAAAAGTAAAACCAGGTGATGAAGTAATTACACAAGCATTTAATTTTATTGCTACAATTGAAGCTATAATTGATGTTGGTGCAAAGCCAGTTCTTGTAAATGTTGATGATACGTTGAACATGGATATTAAAGATCTTAAAAAAAAAATAACGAAAAATACAAAAGTGGTTCTTCCAGTTCATATGCTTGGATATCCATGTGATATGAGAAATATAAAAAAATTATGTAAAAAAAAAAATATTAAAATTTTGGAAGATAATTGCGAGTCAATCGGTGGCAAATATGAGGAAAGTTTTTTAGGGAGTATTGGCGATATTGGAGTTTTAAGTTTAGACTTTGGCAAAACTATCACGACAGGTGAGGGTGGTATGATTTTAACTAATAATACTAAATATTTTAAATATTGTAAGCAATATCATGACCATGGACATAAAAATGTAAAAAATCTTAGCAGAGGAAATGATAAAGTTTCAATAGCAGGTTTTAATTATAGGATGACCGAATTACAAGGTGCAATTGGCAAGGTGCAATTAAAAAAATTAAATTTGCTTTTAACAGATAATAAAAAGAAATTTAAAATAATTGAGAAAAACTTAAATAATTTTAAACATAGAAAAATGCCTAAAAATGGTAAATCAAATTTTGATAACTTTATATTTTATGTAAGAAATAACTCCCAAAAAAAAAAAGTTTTAAACATTCTTAAAAAAAATAACCTAAGCACAAAAAATTTACCTGATGCAATAAAGTGGCATTGTGCATTTTATTGGAAACATATTTTTAAAAAAAAAGAAATTAATAATGTTATAAAAACTAAAACGATTTTAAATAGAGCTATTGCAATACCCATTTTTTTTAAAAAAAATATGTCATTTTATAAAAAATTATCTAATGAAATTAATAATATTAAATGAAATTATTTAATGATTTTATATTTATTGTTCCAGCTAGAAAAGGTTCAAAAGGTATAAAAAACAAAAATATAATAAAAATTAAAAATAAATATCTAGTAGAGTATTCATTTAAAATACTTAGCAGAGTCCCAAAGAATAGAAAATATGTTATATCTGACAGCGATGAAATAAAAAAAATTGCAAGAAAATATAAATTTAATACAAGTTATTTGAGATCTAAAAAACTATCCAGAGATAATACTGCGTTAATTGATAATTTATGTCACTTTGACAAGTTCATAAACCAAAATTTAAAGTTTAAACACTATGTAATTCTACAGCCAACCTCGCCTTTAAGAACCTACAAAGATTTATTAAATTCAATAAAAAAGTATTTAAAAGATAAATCAGAAAGTTTATTCTCTGTATCTTTATCTCTTGAACATCCCAATGATTCAATTTTTTTTAGAAATAATAAAATACAATTTTTTCACAAAAAACAAAGTACTTTAAGACAAAATTATAAAAAAAGTTATTTTGTTAATGGAGCTATTTATATTTTCAATAGAGAACTTCTTAAAAACAAAAAGATTATATCTAGAAAAAAACATTCCATATTTGAAATGCCAAAAAAAAGATCAATAGATCTAGATGATTACCAAGATTATGAATTAATTAAAAAACTCCTTTAAATACTTTTTAATTAGAACTGATTATAATTTAATCAAATTAGTTTTAAATTATATTCAAGATTTGCTTTTTTATAATCATTAAATCTACCTATATCTAGCCAATATTCACCTATTGGAAAAGAAACTACTTTATTTTTATTTATAATAATTTTTTTAAAGAGCGAAGTCATATCATAAAACTTTTTGGGGACTAAATCTATACAAGATGGATCAAGCACATAGACTCCAGCATTCACAAAAAATTTATGAACCGGTTTTTCCGCAATAGTAATAATATTTTCAACATCAAGTTTAACTTCCCCATAAGGTGATTTAATGTTATATTCGCTAATACACATCGTTGCTTTTGAATTGTGTTCATGATGAAAGTCGATTAATTTCTCAAAATCAAGATTTGTAAGTAAATCTCCATTAATTACAAAAAAAGGTTTCTTTGGTTTTAGCTTAAATAAGCTAAGAGCACCAGCAGTGCCCATTCTCTTTTTTTCATCTATATATTCTATTTTAACCCCAAATTTTGATCCATCACCGAAAAAATCTTTTATTATTTTTGATTTATAATTCACGCAAATAATAAAATTTTTATAACCACTTTTTTTAAATTTTTCTATTATGATTTGAAGAATAGGTTTATTTCCTACTTTTAACATTGGTTTTGGAATATTTTTTGTAAGTGGTCTTAATCTCATACCCCTACCACCAGCCATTATCACAACTTTATTAGATTTATTTTTAGGTTCTATAAGTTCATCAAGTATATGGATGCCTTTAAATTTGCCATTCTTTTCCACAATTGGGATTTGATAAATCTTTTTTGATAATGCAATTTTAAGTAATTTTTCTTTAGAGTAATTATTTCTTACTACAGTTGGTTTTTTGAAAATTATTGACTTAATAGAACTATTAATATTTAAGCCTTTTAAAAATCCTCTTCTTATATCCCCATCTGTCAAAGTACCAAGTAGTTTATTTTTTTTATCAACAACAATTGCAATTTTAATAGCCCCTTTAGAAATGGTCTTTAATGCTTGCTTAATTGTTGCATTAGGAGATAATTTAATTTTCTCTATATTCGTCATAATTTAAAATTAATATCATGAAAGTTCTTTTTCAAAATATTTTTAAGCTGTATTTTTTTCAAAATATTCACTATTTTTTTACTTGAGTTTCCATTTTCATATGGGTTCTTGACGTCCTTTAATACTTTCTGAAAATTTTTTGAGTAAACTTTTTTTAAAGACACTTTAATATTTTTTTTGAAAGGCAAACAATCAATTACGCTTTTTGCTTTAATCCTTCCTTTTTGTCTTTCACCAATATTGATAGTTGCTGTTTTAAAACTTGGTGCCTCTATAAGTCCACTGGAGCTATTTCCAATTAAAACATCAACATGTTTTAAAGCACTTAAATATCTTATTTGTCCTAAAGAAGAAAATCCTATTGACTTTTTTGGATATTTTTTTGTAAATTTATTTATCATTTGATTTATAATTTTTCCATTTAAATCGCTATTAGTCTTTGTAAAAATGATATTAGTTTTATCATCTAAATCACGCATTACATTTAGCAATTCTTTAAATTGTTTTTTTGAAGTATTTTTTTCTAAAGTTACAGGATGAAAGGTTATTAGTATATTTTTTTCATTTAATTTAAAGTTAATAGATTTTTCAAATTCGGGTCTACTTAATAATCTTAATTTTTTGATATTTTCAATACCCAACCCGCCTATATTAAAAACTTTGTCTGGTTGCTCACCTAATTGTATCACTCTATGTCTATATTCTTCTGTAGCAGTAAAATGGAAATGTGCCATTTTTGAAATAGAATGACGAATATTATCATCCCAAGATCCCTCTGTTAATTCCCCACCATGAATATGTGCTATTGGAATTTGGGATATCATCGCTGCACTTGTTGCACTAAAAATCTCATATCTGTCCCCTAAAACTACAACAATATCAGGCTTGAGTTTATTGTAGGCTTTCGAAATTAGATATTGAGCAATGCCCATAGACTTTGAAATTCCTATACTAGTATCAGATGACAAAAGCATATTTATTTTTTTATCTATTCTAAAATCTTTTTGTATCTCTTTATATGTCAAACCAAACTCTGGACTTAGATGCATACCGGTAACAATAAGTTGGAGTTCAAGGTCTTTATCAGAATTTATTTTTTTTATTAACCAATAAAGTATTCCATATTCTGCGCGTGAACCTGTTACTACACATATTTTTCTCTTTCTCATATTAAATCGTCTTCATTATAATTTTTTGATGCTTTAGTTCCAATAATTGTGTCCCATTTCATTGGACTTATGCCTCCACCAGGTCTTTTAACTGTTAGATTTTCCTCTGTTAAAATTTCATCTTTTTTTATTTTTTTTTTTGCAATTATTGATTTTCTAACTATTTCAATATTTGGAATTTCACTCTTTGATGGTTTTTTTACGCCATCACCTAAAGCTTTTTCTATATTTCTTATAGCTTTTACCATATCTTTTAATTTATCTGGTTCAAGACTAGCTTTGTGGTCTGGCCCTTCCATAGTGCAATCTAAAGTAAAATGTTTTTCAATACATTTTGCACCCATCGAAACTGCAGCAATGTCAACTTCTATACCTAAAGTATGATCGCTGTATCCATAATTTACATTAATTTCTTTGCCCATTTCCACCATTGCTTTTAAATTAACATCCTCCATAGGAGTTGGATATTCAGTATTAGCGTGCAAAATAGTAATGTTGTCTTTATTAGTGCCTGAATTAACTAAAATATTAAAAGCAATCTTTACTTCATCTATATTTGACATTCCGGTTGAGAGGATTATTTCTTTATTCAATTTTCCTAAGTGTCTAAGATATGGGAGATTTGTAATCTCACCACTTGGTATTTTAAATATTTCTAAACCAAAATTATTTAAAAGATCTATACTTTCTGTATCAAAAGCAGATGATAAAAAAGTTATTTTTTTTTTATTACAATATGAAATAAGTTCCTTATGAGCCTCAATACTAAGCTCAAGTTTTTTTAACATATCGAATTGAGACTCTTTAATATCTGTAGTTTTTTTTTGATATATTGCCTTTTGAGAATTTTTGGTTGCCAGATGATCTGCCTTAAATGTTTGAAATTTTACAGCATCAGCTCCAGCATCAGATGCAACATCAATTAATTTTTTTGCTAAATCTATGGAGCCATTGTGATTAACACCTGCCTCAGCTATTATAAAAACTTGTTTAAAGTTCAAATCTATCTCCAATATTTATATTTCCTTCAAATTCATATTCAGTAATTTTTATAAAATTATCTAATGTTTTTACTATCAAAGTATTTTTAGTTTTATCCACTATTGAGCCAACAATATACTTATTATTTTGTGCACTTTTTAATATCTCAGCTTTATTTATTTTCATTGTTTTTTTATTTAACAAAGCTCTAGCACACGGTCCGGGCTTACAAATAGCTCTTATAAAATTAAATAATTCTCTGCTAGTTTGGCTCCAATTTAAATTTTCGTCTCCATGAATTCTGCCACTGAAGTATGACCCTGTAGGATGAATTTCATTTTGTTTATAAGCTTTTACATTTCCTTTTTTAAACATTAGCAAAGCGTTATAAAGAATATTTGAGCATTCTATATAAGCAGTATTAAGTAACGATTTATAATTATCTTGATCAGTAATTTCAAAACTTTTTTGTAAAATTATATCACCTGTATCTATCCCCTCGTCAATAAAATGCACTGTAATGCCAAACTCTTTTTCATCGTTAATCAATGCCCAATTCAAAACATTTCTTCCTCTATAAAATGGTAATTTACCAGCATGACAATTTATAGCTTTATATTTTGGTAAATTTATAATCTGAGTTTTAAAAATTTGATTAAAAGACATGGAAACAAATAAATCGCAATTATATTTTGCTATATTTGAAATAAATTCTTTTGAGTTTACATTTTTGTGCTTTAAATAATCAATATTATTTTGTTTTGCGTAATCTTTTAAAGTTTTATCCTCACTATTATATCTTACACAAATAAAAGAAATTTTTATTTCAGAATCTGCTATTATTTTATCAAAAGTTTTATGACTCCATGGACCATCTGCAAAATAACCAATCTTTAAATTCATTTAAATCCTTACTGAACTAGGTATATTAACAACTCTTTCTTTTAACCATTTTGAATTTTTTAAATCACCGCATTGTGCATCTTTAAACATTGGTAATTCATTCATCAATGTCCAGATAGGCCTGGTCATAACACCACTAGAATTGCTTTCTTCTAAAAATTGATCTCGTTGATTTTTATCCTTTAATAATATGGAATTAAGCCAATAATTTGACTTACTATTTTTTGGCTCCTCAAAAAAATCATAATTAATACTTTTAAAATACATTTCGTACTCATGTGCTAAATTTCTTTTGCTTATAATGAAATCACCTAATTTTTCTAATTGAGCAATTAGTAATGCTGCATTTAAATTAGGCATACGATAATTATATCCAGTCATATCATGATTAAAATCCCACTTATGAGAAACTTTAGCGGTAGTTGTTAAATGCTTTGCTTTTTTTGCTAGCACATCGTTATTAGTTAAAATACAGCCACCTCCTCCAGCAGTTATTATCTTATTTCCATTAAAACTCATTGTGCCTAGTTGACCAAATGTTCCTGTATGTCTTTTTTTATAAAAACTTCCAAGGCTTTCAGCTGCATCTTCAATTAAAAATATAAAGTGTTCATCACAAATATCTTTAACTTGATCTATTCTACAAGGATGACCATAAGAATGCATTGGTAAACAAGCCTTAATAACTTTATTAGTTTTTTTATTAATACACTGATTATTTATGATTGAAGTATTTTTTTGTAGAAAATTTTTCAGAGCAGATGGTGATAGACCCATTGTATCTTTATCAACATCAACAAATATTGGTTTAGCATTACAATAACTAATGGCATTACAAGTTGCAACAAATGTTAATGGTTGTGTTATCACTTCACTTTCTTGATCTACGCCAGATAATAACAAAGATATATGCAATGCAGAGGTGCCACTATTTGTTGCTACTGCATATTTGGAGTCGGTATAACTTGCAATTTTTTTTTCAAATTGATCAACAAATTTACCAGTTGAGGAAACAAATGTTGTATCAATGCATTCACCCAAGTATTCTTTTTCATTACCTATAAATCTTGGCTCATGAAGAGGTATGAATTTTTTTTCTTTGTAGATAGATTTAATAAAATTAATTATAGCTAAATTTTGCTTATCATTATTTTCGTTCATGAGGAATATTATAATATTTTTGATCTTCTGGATCTAAAATTAAATTTTCTTGTATTGCACGCTTTATTTCCATAATGCCATCCGGAACAGTTTTGGTTATATTAAAATTAAGTTCATTTTTAATTTTATCACAATTTACTTTATAGTCTCTTGGATCATCGTTTTTTTCAATAAATTTTATTTTTGAGGAAGGTATCACTTTTTTAATTTCATTGATCAACATGAGTTTGGTATAATTTTCACGAGTATCACCTACGTTGAAAACATTATAAGCAACCTTTTCTAGGGGTGATTTTAAGACAGTTATAAAAGCGTTAGAAAAATCTTTCACATGACAGTAAGGTCTCCAAAATTGTTCTCCATAAACCACAAGCTCTTTTCCTAATGCCAGATCTTTTGTGAATTCATTAACAGTTAAATCAAATCTCATTCTAGGTGAGAGACCATAAACAGTTGAAAAACGTAATGATGTTGGTGAAAAAATTTCATCTTTTTCAATTTCATTAAGCATATACTTTTCAAATTTTACTTTTAATTCTGCATATAATGATATTGGAGCTAAATTAGATTTTTCGTCTACATAAGCCTCTGGATTATCCATTTTTCCATAATTGCTGCATGTAGATGCAAATATAAATTTGGTTACCCCCGCACTTCTAGATCTTTCTATAAGCCATTTGCTCGCATCGAAATTTGTTTTTAATGCTAGATCAGGATAAAGTTTACATGCAGGATCACCTACAATAGCTGCTAAATGTATTACTGAATCAAAATCATTATCAAGAAATATTTTATTAAACTTTTGAGTGTCATTGATATCACAATTAATAAATTTGAAATTTTTTTTATTCCAAATACCTAATAAAGATTCACTCCCAAATAATAATTTATCAACACATGTTACTGAATATCCTTCAACCAATAGATCTCTTAATAGTCCTGAGCCAACATATCCTGCCCCCCCAGTAATTAAAATATTTTTCATTGAATTTTTTGAAACGAATTTATAATGGTTTAAATTATTTAATCAAATTTTCATCTTTAATAAGATGCCCTTTTTCAAGCTTAAATATAACATCACAATTCTTAAGGGTGTTCAATCGATGTGATATTTGGATAATTGTGATATTTTTGCTTTGCCTATTTATAGCCTCCATCACTGTTTTTTCTGTCTGATTATCCAAGGCACTAGTTGCTTCATCTAAAATAATTACTTCTGGATTGTGATACAATGCTCTTGCCAGTCCAATACGTTGACGCTGTCCACCTGATAATCTTATTCCCCGATCACCAATAGTAGTTTGGTATTGTTTGGGTAGTTCATCAATAACAAAATTATGTATATTAGCAATTTTTGCAGATTTTTGAACAGCCTCGTGATCAATTTCTTTAGGTTCTATACAAAAAGCAATATTTGCAGCAACAGTGTCATCTGAAATATAAATTTGTTGAGGTACATATCCGATTAAACGTTGCCAAGATCTCACATTGTGTTTTGTTATAATTGTTCCATCGACCTCTAAAGTACCTTTTTGAGCTTCCAATAATCCTAAAATAAGATCAACGATTGTAGTTTTGCCGCTACCAGTCATACCTACTAGACCTATTTTGGATTTTATTGGAACACTTAGATTTATATTGTTTAAAGCTGTTCGCGAAGAGTCGGGG
>CETK01158454.1_pt1 | contig 10531 bp, 8 predicted proteins | sample 361431 | NCBI WGS metagenome assembly CETK01 (sample SAMEA2622452, study PRJEB7988) | marine metagenome | biome: marine biome (ENVO:00000447); feature: surface water layer (ENVO:00002042); material: "saline water (ENVO:00002010), including plankton (ENVO:xxxxxxxx)" | depth 5 m | reverse complement strand
AAATATACGCTTTTTTATGTAATAGAACAATAAAGCTAAGGGCTACTTTTAAATTTAAATACCATGCTTACCCAATATCTCAAGACTTTTTTTCCTGTCTAATTTTAGTTGATTTACCAGTTCAAATGAGCTATTAAATTTTATTTCATCCCTGATACGTTCTATCAAAAATACTCTAAGAGTTTGCCCATAAATCTGTTTGTCAAACAAAAATAAATGAACCTCAATACGCTTGTTTAGTCCATTAAAAGTAGGTCTATTGCCAATATTCATCATTCCTTGAAATGTAGTACCATTCAACTGAGCTAATATAACATACGTGCCTTCTTTTGGTATGAGTTTATCTCTATGACTTAGTTGAATATTAGCTGTTGGAAATCCAATAGTTCTTCCTCTCTCGTCTCCTTGAACTACAACCCCTTCTAAGCTGTATGGCCTTCCTAGTAATTCTTCTGCCCGATTTACATCACCATATACCTCAAGAGACTGACGAATTTTCGTGCTACTAATAGTTAAATCACCCATTTCTTTCTTCTCAACTATCTCAACCTCAAAATCTAGATAATGTGACATTTTTTGTAAGGTTTGAGCATTTCCATCTCTATTCTTTCCAAAATGATGGTCATAACCAATAATGAAGTATGATAGACCAATTTTAGTAGATAAGATTTTTTTTACAAACTCTTCGGCATTTTGAAGTGAAAAATCACGTGTAAATGGTATAACACACAATATATCAATTCCCAATTCACTCAAATGCCTTGATCGTTCTTCTAAAGTGGTCAACAGTCGTATTCCATCATCACCAGCGTAGATTATACTTCTCGGATGTGGGTCGAAACTCACTACAACACTTCTACAATTATACTTATTTGCTTTTTGAACAAGTCTGTTCATTAGTGCTATATGTCCTCGATGTATACCGTCAAATGTACCCACGGTAAGGACCGTTTTTCTTTGAAAAGGAATGTCATTGATGTAATTAATCTCTGTCATATTTTTAAACTTAAGAGATTATTGCTTAAATAAGGAGTCAAAAACACTAATTTCTAATGCTTGCTTAGCCTCCAGGTCACCAATTTTATTTCTAGTTAGTCCACAAAGATGAGCCCTTGATCCAAGAGCAATTCCTAGGTCATGTGCTATGCTACGAATATAGGTACCTTTAGAACAGTTTATGGTTAATTCTAATGTGTTACCCGTAAATGAATGAATGTCAGTTGAATATACATGAACAAGTCGAGATTCTAAATCAACGGATTTACCTATACGTGCCAATTCATAAAGTTTTTTACCATTTCTTTTTAAAGCTGAGTACATAGGAGGAATTTGTTGTATGTCCCCAGAGAACTCGGATAATAGTTTCTGTTCAATATCTTCTAAGGTTATATGATCGTATGCAGCTTGTTGATCGACTTGCGTTTCTGCATCATAGCTTGGTGTACTTCCACCCAATTTTATTTTGGCATTATATTCTTTGGTTAGTGATTGAATTTGATCAATACTTTTTGTGGCCTTTCCAAAACATAATACTAATAAACCATCTGCCATAGGATCCAGTGTCCCTGCATGACCTACCTTCTTTTTTTGTATTCTAGAGCGAACATATTTAACCACATCAAAACTGGTCCAACCCAAAGGTTTATTGACTAACAGAATTCCTGCCGATATCTCATTGGCCTTAAATTCAGAGAGGAAGTTGGTAGAGTTGAATATTGGGAAATCGATCCATTGCATAAAATTAGCGTAATCCCCAATTACTTCTTATCTATTTTTTTAAAAAGCTGTTCGATAGAGTCAACATATTCATTTGTATCATCTTCATAAAAATGGAGTTCGGGTATTTTACGCACTTGATTACGAATTCGTGAAGCTAACAGAAACTTTATCTGCTTTTGCTGATCATCCAAATAAGAATAAATTGTTTTTGAATCACGATTTGGAGAGAAAACGCTAAGATATACTTTAGCTATCGATAAGTCAGGACTTAACTGCACTTTAGTAATAGTAACAAAACTACCATCTGGCTGAAAGTTACGTTGAATAATCTCACTCAAATCTCGACGAAATAATTCGTTAAGCCGTTTTAAGCGTATATTCATGCTAATTGGACTCGTCTAAGGTTCGCTTTTCTTCAGTCATTTTATAACTTTCGAAAGAATCCCCAACCTTTAGATCATTATAATTACGAATACTAATTCCACATTCGTAACCAGAACTCACTTCTTTTACGTCATCTTTGAAACGCTTTAGGGCGCCAATTTCACCATCATAGATAACCACACCGTCCCGTATGATTCGTAGTGGATTATTACGGTCAATCTTACCGTCTGTGACATAACAACCTGCAATTGTTCCAACTTTTGATACTTTGAAGATCTCCCGTACTTCTACAGAGCCCATCATTTGCTCTTTAATCTCAGGGGATAACAAACCTTCTAGTGCGTCGCGCACTTCATCCACCGCATCATAAATTACACTAAATAATCGTATATCAATTTCCTCTGACTCCGATAATTTTCTGGCCTGGGCCGTAGGACGGACTTGAAAACCAATAATAATAGCATCGGAAGCTGAAGCAAGCAATACATCAGATTCAGATATAGCCCCAGCACCCGTGTGAATAATACTAACGGATACTTCTTCAGTTCCTAATTTTTGTAATGCACCAGACAAAGCTTCAATTGAACCATCAACATCAGCTTTAATGATAATATTAAGCTCTGATACTTCACCCAATGCCATTCTACGGGATAAATCATCTAGAGTCATGTGCTTAGTTTTTCTTAGTGCCTGTTCGCGGCGTATTTGTTGTCTTTGATTAGCAATTTCTTTTGCAGTCTTCTCATCGATAGCAACACGTATTTTATCGCCGGCTTGTGGCATTTCGTCAAAACCAGTTAGCTGAACCGGTGTTGCTGGTCCAGCCTCCGTAATACGAGCGCCTAAATCATTTTCCATAGCTCGCACCCTACCATAACAAGGTCCAGCAACAAAAGGATCACCTACGTTGAGAGTACCATTCTGCACCAAGATATTAGCTACAATACCTTTACCTTTGTCCAGTCTAGATTCAAGTACAACTCCATCGGCTCGTCGGTCTGGATTAGCTTTTAACTCCAATAATTCTGCTTCAATTACTAATTTCTCAAGTAAATCAGAAATTCCCATTCCTGTTTTGGCAGACACGTGGGCAAACTGGGTAGATCCGCCCCAATCTTCTACTATTACCGAATGATCTGACAGTTGCTGCTTTATTTTGTCTGGAGTTGCACCTGGCTTATCCATTTTATTAATCGCAACCACCATTGGGACACCAGCTGCCTTCGCATGATTTATCGCTTCAATAGTTTGAGGCATAACCGAGTCGTCAGCAGCAACAACAAGAATTACGATATCAGTTGCTTGTGCACCACGCGAACGCATTGCAGTAAAAGCTTCATGACCAGGTGTATCTAAAAAAGTGATATTTTTATCGTTATGAACAACCTCGTAGGCACCAACATGCTGAGTAATCCCACCAGCTTCACCCTCTGCTACTCGGGCTTCTCTGATGTAGTCCAGCAAAGAAGTCTTACCGTGATCTACGTGTCCCATTACTGTAATGATGGGAGCTCGGTTTTTTAGATCAGATTCATCATCAATTTCTTCTTCAAACTCTTCAACCATTTCTTCGGCATCTACGAATTTTACTTCTTTTCCAAATTCTTCAGAAACCAATTCAATAGTTCCAGCATCTAAACGCTGATTTATAGTGATCATTAGGCCAATGCTCATACAAGCAGAGATAATATCTGTAACACTGACCTCTAGTTCCTCAGCTAAATCATTCGCCGTAATGAATTCAGTGACTTCTATTATACCACTTTCTAACTGATCTAATTCCTGCTGTTGTTGTAATTCTTCTTCTCTTTCTTCTTTTCGCTGTCTTCTCCTCTTACCACGTTTATTCCCAACAGTAGATCCACCCTGAATTTTTTTCAGAGTTTCCTTCATCATTCGATCCACATCAATCTCGTCAACTTCAGTTTTTTTAACCTTCTTTTTAGACTTTTTCTTTGTGTTGACTGTAGGTTTTGTAATAGATTCTTCTTGATTAACTGGAGACGTATTAGGGAGATCTTTTTTACGTTTCCTTTTTTTTCTTGGCTGCCTATCAGAACTTTTCTCACTGGTAAATGCACCTTTACCTAAAACTTTAGTTCCTTTCAGCTTACCAGCACGTCCTCGAATAATATCTTCTTCACTTTCAGCATTGATTGATATTTTATTTTCTGGAATAACCTCTTCAGACTTTCCTTCTTGAGTTAGCTTTATAGTGTCTGCGTCTGACTGATTTCTATAATCTATTTGCTCATCTAGCGGTTCTTTTAATGATTTAGTTGATAGTTTAGATGACTTCGCTTTAATTTTAGGTGCTTCCTCGACCGACTCCATTATATTTTTTTGCTCTTCATTCTGGATAGGTTCAATATTTGTGGTAACAGAAGTCTCTGCTGCGTTTATATCTTCAAATTCAGAGTGCTGTACTTTAACTTGGTCTGTTTGGATAATTTCTGATTCTGCTTTTTTTATCTCTTGTTTTTTTGGGACAATAGACACCTCCTTCTTTTTCTCTTGAGTTGTGTCAGTTGACTTGTCCATAGGCTCAAGTCCAACTAAGAGATCATCTTCGATGGTAGTAGCGGGTGCGTTCTTAGCTACTTCTTCCTTTTCTAATGGCTCTAAAAATTGATCCACCGTTACACTGTCATTACGCTGGTTCATCATTTGACTACGTCTTGACTCATAAGCTTCTTTAGCTCGTTCATGATCCGCACTTTTAGCTTTATCTTCTTCATAAACCTGTTCCAAGACAACATACATATCTGGTGTTATCTTAAAATTTGGACGATTAGAGACAATAAGTCCTTTGTCTTCTAATGTATCTACAATAGACTGAGTAGAAACATTGAATTCGGAAGCTACTTTGAATAAAGGTTTGGGTCTATTTATGGGCATGTATATGTGATTAGTATATGGTCTAAACTACCAATTTAAGATTCTATTGTACAATTCTAATCCTCAAATTCGTAAGCGATAACTTCAATAATTTTACGAGCCAATGATTCGTCAATTTCATTGTTGGTTCGGCTCATAATTTCATCCGCATTGAGTTCCAATACAGCTCGGGCTGTATCACAACCAATAGAGTATAGTAATTGAATAGCCTTTTCACCAAAATCATCCGAAAACTCAGCTAAATCGATATCATCTTCTTCTTCAACTTCTCGATAAACATCTATTTCACATTCCGATAACTTTGAGGCTAGGCGAATATTTACTCCACCTTTACCAATTGCCTTAGAAACTTGATCTGCAGGTACTAAAACACTAGCTTTTTCTCCTTTCTCGTCTAACTCAACTTTCATGACTTCAGCTGGTTGAAGTGCTCTTTTTATGAATTCAACTCTATCTTTGGTAAAATTAATCACATCGATATTTTCATTTTGTAATTCCCGAACGATTGCATGAATTCGTATTCCTTTCATACCCACGCATGCGCCAACGGGATCTATTCGTTCGTCATGCGACTTTACAGCTACTTTTGAACGATCACCAGGTGCTCGGGCTACCTTTACTAAGTCGATAATGCCGTCGAATACTTCAGGTATTTCATTTTCAAATAAGCGCTCTAAGAAAACTTCAGAGGTTCTGGAGATAATCACAGTTGGATTACCGTTTTTCATGTGAACACCAGTTACAACAGCTCGAATTGTGTCACCTTTTCGGTATCGGTCTTTGTATATTTGCTCATTTCGAGGAAGTAACAACTCCACCCCATTATGATTTACGAGAATGTCTTTGTTATGTCGGACCTGATATACATCACCAAGAATAATTTCGCCTACCCTGTCAGTATAATCTTCATAGATATTATCTTTCTCAATCTCACGTATGCGTTGCGCTAATTGCTGACGCGCCATATTTACAGCTCTTCGTCCAAAATCTAATATGTTAACTTCTTGAGCTAATTCATCATATAATTCAATATCTGGATCTATTTTCTGGGCATCTTCTAAGGATATTTCGCCCACAGGATCGGCTAATTCTTCTGTTGGGACAACTTCTTGAACATGAAGAATCTGAATTTCTCCTCTGTCTGCATTCAAAATCACCGAGAACGCATCATCTGTTTCGTATTTCTTTCGAATCATTGTTCTGAATACATCTTCTAATATAGTTAGCAGAAGATCTCGATCAATACCTTTTTCTTTTGCTATTTCAGCAAAAGAAGAAATAATTTGTTTGGAAAAATCGGGCTGCATTGATATTTAATTTATGTTAGATTATAGGAATAATTTTGGATTCTATAACTTTTGCAAAGGGTATAACAATGGTTTTTCCATCAAATGAAAGTTCAATATTCATAGAATCAACTTTCTCTAATTGCCCTTTAATCTTATCAACTTCGTTATTATCCTTTCTATACCGAACTCTGCACGTACGACCAATATTCTTGGGATACTGACGAATATCGCTCAAAGGTCTACTCAATCCAGGTGAAGAAACATTAAGCCGATACTGACCTAGCTCTATTTCATGTGCCTCTAATAAAAAACCCAATTCACGGCTTATCTTGGTACAAATATTGATAGAAAGATTCTCATCCTCTTTATCGAGATAGACCCATAACTCCAAAGGTGAAGTGTTTTTAATTTCCACATCAACAACAAACACGCTGTACGAGGAAGCGCATTGTTGCGCTAATTCTAAGATTTTTTCCGTGTTGGTTTTCATGTTATATGTGATAAGTAAACTATTGATCTAACAGCAGTTATAAAAAACAAAAAAAGCGGGAACCCTTCGGCGCCCACTAAGACTAATAAGATAGGTTAAAAAGGCGTCAATTTCAATTTCATGTAAAATATATAATGTTCCCTCAAGATAGGTACACATTAATCAAACTAAATTTTGTTAGTACTTTTTTTGTAGTAATGTCTAATACTTTCTACTTTACTCCGTTCTTTATTCTCACTTCAAATAATTAACACATAACCGAATTGTATACGAAGCATTTACACATCTTTACACATCACCAAAATGTTATTTACTATTCAATTCTAACAACCTTATCATAACTATTGATTATCATGAAGAGCTTAGGTCTTTATTTATTAACCGCTACCTTATTCACTCTCCCTTTACAAGCTCAATTTATAAAACCTGCTGCGACGACTACCGCACATCTTATGAATAGTTTAAAAGAACGGAGTTACCATCGAACTCAATCATTATTAAACTCCTACCCAATTCGAAATGTAGGTCCAGTCACGATGAGTGGTCGAGTATCTGACATAGCTGTCCACCCAGACACCTCTAGAATCTTTTATGTGGGTTTCGGTTCAGCCGGTATTTTCAAAACGACCAATGGCGGAACAACTATGAAACCAGTTTTTGACAATCAAGGTGGTGCAATTGGAATTGGCGATATTGCCATTTCAAAATCTAACCCAAATATTCTTTGGGCTGGTACAGGAGAAAAAAATTCTTCTCGCAGCACCTATGCAGGCACTGGAGTTTATAAAACAATAGATTCCGGTAAAACATGGAATCACATGGGTTTAGAAGGCACTCACCATATTGGTAGAATATTAGTTCACCCAAATAATCCAGAAATTGTCTGGGTAGGTAGTATGGGCGCTTTATACTCAGAAAACTCTGACCGTGGAGTGTACAAAACTGTCGATGGTGGACAAACATGGGAGAAAACTCTTTTTGTGAATGAAGGCACTGGAGTTATAGATCTTATCATTAACCCAAAAAATCCAAAATTACTATGGGCAGCCACTTGGGAGCGTTCTAGAGAAGCCTGGAATTTTGTAGAAAGCGGTGAAGGATCCGCCGTATACCATTCAAAGGATGGCGGAAACACTTGGGAAAAAGTTAACAATGGGCTTCCTACTGGGAGGACTTTAGGACGTATTGGCTTAAGCATAAGCGCAGAAAATCCTAATCGTATTTATGCTCTCATTGATAACCAAGATGTTCGTAGGGTCGAGTCTGAAAATCAAGCCAATGATGGACTAAAAAGCGATGCATTATGGAATATGAATTCAAAGGATTTTTTATCACTAGAAAATGAAGAAATAAATCAATTTTTAAGACAACATGGATTCCCCTCCAAATATACTGCTGAAATCGTCAAAAAAGATATATCAGCTAATATCTATCCACCAAGTGCTCTAGCAGACTATATAGGTGATGCTAATGCCGAGCTTTTTGACACTAAAATTATAGGAGCTGAAGTCTATAAAACAGACAATGGTGGACAATCATGGGAAAAAACACATCAGATAGCTTTAGACAATGTTTACTTCACCTATGGATACTATTTTGGTGAAATTCGAGTAGACCCTAGTGATGCAAATACTCTTTACATTATGGGTGTACCTATTCTAAAATCAAACGATGCTGGACGTAATTGGAGGCCTATTGCTGAAAATCAGCGTATTCATGTGGATCATCAAACCCTATGGATCAACCCTAATGATGGAGAACATCTCCTTCTGGGTAATGATGGAGGGTTATATGAAAGTAAAGATGGAGGAGAAAATTTCATTCATCATAATGTAGCGCCAGTTGGTCAATTCTATACCGTAAATGTTGATATGGACACACCATATAATATCTATGGCGGTCTGCAAGACAACGGTACCTGGAGAGGTTCATCTCGTTCAACTCCAGATAGAGAACAGCCGTGGGAACGACTCTATGGCGGTGATGGTATGCACGTAAACCCGCATCCAGAGAACAGTAATATTATTTATGTGGGATTTCAGTATGGGAACTATATGCGAAGAGATTTGGATAGCGGAGCAAGCTATAGAATAACCCCACGTCATGAAGTGGGTGAAGATCGTTACCGTTACAATTGGAATACACCGGTAGAGCTTAGTCATCACAACTCTGATATTATTTATTTTGGATCTCAACGACTGAATCGCTCCTTTGATGAAGGGAAAAAATGGACCACAATAAGTCCCGATCTTAGCTATAATTTACCCAATGGAGACGTTCCATACTCTACACTAACCACTATTTCTGAATCACCACTTTCGTTTGATATAATTTGGACTGGAACTGATGATGGAAAGGTACATCGTACCACTGATGCTGGTGCTACATGGGTAGATGTTAGTAATGGACTTCCCGCCTACCGTTGGATTTCTGAACTTCATGCATCTTCCCATAATTCCGAAACGGCTTATGTTTCATTAAATGGCTATCGATTTGATGAATTTGTCACTTATGTGTATAAAACAATAGACTTAGGTAAAACATGGACATCAGTTAAAGGAAATTTACCAGATGATGTAGTTAATATCATAGTACAAGATCCTGTTAAGCCTGAAATCTTATACGCAGGACTGGATCACGGTAGCTATGTGAGTTTCGATGACGGCCAAGAATGGCACCTACTCAACAACATACCCAATGTTGCATCTTATGACATGGTTGTTCATCCTCGGGATTTTGAATTAGTAGTAGCAACACATGGTCGTAGTATCTATGTACTTGATACCACCCCTTTTCATGAGTTAGTTGATCGATTAAACGAGTCCATAACCCTATTCAGATTAGATGATATTCTTTATTCTAATAGATGGGGAACTCAATCGGTTGACTATCGCAACCTACTCGAGCCAAATTTTGAGGCTTTATTTTTTGTTCAAGAACCCTCAATGAAAAAAAGTAACCAACCTCCAGTTAAATACGAAATTGAAATAGAAATTAAAAAGGACGAATTGATACTATACTCAACTATATTGGATGCAGAAAAAGGATTTAACACTTTTAACTGGAACCTATGGAATCCAACATCTAATAGCTACTTGACAAAAGGTACTTATATCATTCAAATAACCAATGGATCAACCACTCATGCGCAATCTTTCGAAATTAAATAAGCTAATACTCTCTGTAATTCTTTTATATTCTGTTTTAATTAATTGCGGCGAAAGTAAAAATAAAAATCAAGAATCTTACAACGGGAGAGTAGTTGTCCCAGAACAAACAGTATATTTCTTAGATACTAAACTGAATAGTATTAGCAGTGTAGAGGTTCAAATATCGGATGACGTAATGGAGCGTAGCCAAGGGCTTATGGATGTTCGAAGACTTCCTGTAAATCATGGAATGCTATTCATATTTGAAGATGAGGAACCGCTAAGTTTTTGGATGGTAAATACACCGCTACCATTGGATATCATGTACGTAAATTCAGATAGTGTGATAGTAAGTATTTATCATTCCACAACCCCTTTTTCTGAAAATGGGCTTCCATCGGGTTTTCCTGCTAAATACGTAGTAGAAACAAATGGTGGCTATGCTATAAATTATGGGATTGAAAAAGGGTATCGCATACGTTTTTAAGTTCCTTAGTTAACCATGAGACCTCCGTCTTAAGTTTTTGTAAAGTCCCATTGTTCTCTATAATTTTGTCACGATCCCGATTCAAATACTGCGATAGATTTAAAGAGGATTGATA
>CETK01141416.1_pt1 | contig 10531 bp, 8 predicted proteins | sample 361431 | NCBI WGS metagenome assembly CETK01 (sample SAMEA2622452, study PRJEB7988) | marine metagenome | biome: marine biome (ENVO:00000447); feature: surface water layer (ENVO:00002042); material: "saline water (ENVO:00002010), including plankton (ENVO:xxxxxxxx)" | depth 5 m | reverse complement strand
TTGACTAGCCTAAGCTACAAAACTCTAACGAAACTCTAACGAAGAATATTTATCTATAACTAATTAAAACTTTATCTGGATCCCCTGATAACATCGTTTCTTGTTGCCTATTATTAATAAGCTTCATTTATTAAGAATTCTCCAAATTCTTTTGTTTCAATAAAAATGTACATTGCATCAATCATTCCATTCTTTTCCATATTTTTCCCCCAGTCAGTACACTCTACACCTATATTTCCATCAATTAAGTTGAATGAATGATAAGTATAAAATGATTTTCCAGTTTTATCCGATTTATGTTCAAATAGCTCATCTCTAAAATTTTTTTCTGCATTAGGAAATAAATTTCCTAAATCAATTAATACCTCGTCTCTTTTTTTATAACATGCCTCAACATTATTAGGAAAAAAAATACTACCATTTAATTCATATATTATAAATTTTCTGTCATTATTTTTAAAATTGAATTGTACTTCATCATATGTTTTAAATTTACTCGATTTATGATCACTGAAGACAAATTTTTTGCTACCACTGTAAAAATTTTTTTTTATTTGATCTTTTGAAAAATAATCTAATAAACTATCACCAATACTTATACCTTCTAATTCAAAATCTTTAATAGTTTCGGCGTTTGTCCAAGATTGAGGACTAAAGGTTAAAACTAGAACCAGATACAGATATGCTAGTAAGCGTTTCATTATCTATATCTTATTAGAACTTTGTTAGGGTCGCCGGCTAGTGATGGATTTTGTTCTCTACCAAGTTCTGCAGCTTTTTGAGATACATTCTCATCCATATAAGCAAGTAACTCACCATTGGTTATTTTTTTATCATGATTGCTGTCCGCCTCACCTTCCAATCCTTTCATTAAATAATAACTAAAAATTCCGTGTTTAGCTTCCTCTAGACCTGAAGAAATTTGATCTAACTTTGAAGCAGTAAAGATTGTAAAATTATTGGGTATCCCTTCTTGATCATCTGCAACAATTCTTATTGGTCTTGCAGAGGCTAGTAACATTTTTTCATCTCTTGAAATACCACTATAGCAAGTATCCATAAACATGGTTACTGACTTTGGACTTAAGGTAATAATTTGCTCGAATAGTTCGGTTCTAGATAAAGCAGTTCTACTTAATAAATCTGGATCACTATCTTGGGGCAAAATATATAGCTCTTCTCCATTATTTGAAGCTAAACCATGACCAGCAAAAAATATTATTAGTTCAGTTTTATTTTTCTTAATTTTACTAGGAAGCCATTTATTGATTGAACTAATTGATTTAACTAAATTAGCATCCTCATCAACTAATAATTTTATGTTTGATTTTGAGATACCAAATCCCTTTCTTGCATATTCATAAAAGTACTGAGCATCTAAATTTGCAAAATTTGCAGCAGGTGTCTGCTCATATTTTTCAATACCAATTATTAAAGCTACTCTATTTTTATTTGATTTTGATTTGATTAATGAAGGGTTAAGTTGCTCTAATTTATCTGCTAACTCTGTTTCTTTTAAATCAATAGTTATTTTAACTATTTTTGGTTTAGATTTATTTCCCCATTGATCAAGAGCAATAATTTTCAATTGCTCATCTACAGGACTAAATCTTTTTATTTTAAATTTGCCTTTATTTACAGGTATTGTTTCACCATCAATTTGAACAAATAATTTTTTTGATTTATCTGTAACTTTACCCTCAATTATATAAGAGGTATCATTAACAGTAATATTTTCCGCAATCTCTATTACAGGTGCATCATTATCAATATCTTTATTCTCAGGTTTAAATTCTTCTTGTTTAGGTTCTTCTACTTTGGCAACTTTAACTTTTTTCTTAGTAGTAATAGTTGGTTCTGCTCCAGCAATTTTGGTATTATCGCTGTTAAGTATATCAAAAAATAATGCAGTTTTTTTGAATCCTTTTTTATTTACTATTGATTTGTTATTTTTAGGATTATTTAAGTCTGTAAATCTAATTGAAGTAACTGTACATATCCCAGTTGTGAAAGTCTTATTTAATAATTTACATCTATCAATCGTATTATTGAAAACATACTTATATAGCTGATTGAGGGCTTTTTTATCATTTAACTTTAATTTAGCTTTATGTGAAAAATTAAATGCAGTTGTATGTTGTCCAGAGTCGAAATATTGATCATCATAAACCTTAGCTGTCATTGCTAGTTTCACATTAGTTTCTTTACTTTGTTCCTGGGTTTGGCTTAGTTCTGCTTTAGCGATCTGGGTTTCAAATTTTGAATATTTAGAATTAGCAATAAATTTCTCTAACTCAGATTTATTTAAACCATATCTTTCGCTTTCACTAAATAAATTATCCTTTACAATTTGAAATAATTCTTTTTCTGTTTTTTTAAAATCATTTATTCTTTCAAAATTCCATCTAAATTTCCATTCTATATATTTAGCAAAATTAGTTTGTTTTGTATAACCCCCACATTCCGAATTAGAAGTGTTGATGTAAGGGGAGTATGTATTCTTAACTCTATCATCTACACAAAATTTTAATTTTTGATAATCTGTAGATAATTTTTCAACTTGTGAGTTTCCTATAGTTTTCATTTCGTTTGGTTTTGCTTTGGCTATTTGAGTTTTATTATTGGAATAACTTTTGCTAAAATCAAAGGGCAACTTCAAATCTAACTTAATGTATTTAATAGCTAGATTAAATTCTTCGATCGAAATATCATCATCTCTTATAGTAGCGCCACTTGTCGTATCATATTCTACATAATGGGCAAGATCATAACTTTTATCATTATAAGAGTGCTTCCAATAACCCTTGTGAAAGTTATGACCTTCGTTATTGGTATATTTATAATATGTACCTACCCAAATAGAACGGCCATCATTAAGTCCAATATATTCTATACCTCTTTTTGGTTTATAATTTTTAAGGATGCCTTCAAAATTACCTTTGGTGGTCCAATTCTGTAATTTTTTTGCATAAACAACTTCTTCAGCATTTACACTAAACATTAAACCTAAACCAAGAATAATGAACAGATATACTAATAAGCGTCTCATATTTTGTTGTTTATCAAATATAAAACTTAGTGTCTATTTTGAAAAACAATATTATATTAATAATATATGGTGCTTATTGAATAAGTTAACAATCATCATAAGATATATTAAATGAGGAAATTTATAAACTTTAGGATAATTAGTATAGTTATTTTAACTTTTTTTAACCTCAACATTGCTCTTGCAAATTTTAATGAAGATTTAAAAAAAATTAGGGCTGAAATCAATAGAGATAATTTAAACGAGGCTATTAAACTTATTAAGACAATTACTGTTTCAAATGAAACGGAGCAAGAGCAAATTAATGTGTTATTTGGAGATATTTATTTAAAAATTAACCAACCTCAAAAAGCAGAAGAATTTTATCAAAAAAGTTTTTTTACATCTAATCAAAGTATCGAGGCACTTACATTAATTGGACTTGCAGAAGTAAGATTAATTCAAGGTAGATTAGATGATGCAATAGATTATGCAGAAAAATCAATAAATTTAAATTCTGATAAAATTAGACCAAAAATTATTCTTGCTATTGCAAAAACTAGAATTGGGAATTCAGAAGAAGCAATTAAAATTTTAAATGATTTATATGTAGTAAGAAAAGATGCAGAAGTAACTTTGGCTATATCTGATTATTACAGTGCATTTGATGATTTAAAACAAGCGATAGGAGTGCTTGAAGATTATATAAATAGAGACCCTAATAACATAAAAATTATGGAGCAATTAGCCAGTTTGCACTTGATAAATGGAAACAAAGTAAAAGCATTGGAATATAAATTTAAAGCATACAAATATTATGAATTGAATAGAAACAAAAAAAAATTCAAGGAAACCAGATTATGGATTTTATCTGTTGATCCAAATTATTTTGATAAACCAGTAAAAGTTAAGAAAGAGGAAGAGGAAGAAATTAAAGAATATGAAGAGGAAGAAATATCAAACTACGATGATAACAAGATAACACCAAATTATGAAAACTTTGCATTTGCACCAAATGCACATGGAAGTGGTTTTATTGTAGGAAACGGAAAATATGTAATAACAAATTATCATGTCATTGAAGGTGCAAAAAAAGTTGCAGTAAGAAATGGAATTGGAAAAGTAACGAATGCAAAAGTTGCAGCAATATCAAAAGATTATGATCTTGCTATATTAGAATTAGAAAATCCATATCCAAAAAAATACTCAATAGATGCTAAAAATTTTGTTGAACCTAAAGCTGGAGATGATGTTTTGAGTATTGGTTATCCAGGTATTGGAATTACTTTTGAACAACCAACAATTACACAAGGAATAATAAGTAAAGTTTTTGATGATGAAGCAGGAATATTTTTAACAACAGCCGCTATTAATTCTGGTAACAGTGGTGGTCCAATATTTAATTTAAGAGGGAAGCTGGTTGGAGTAAGTTTTGCAGCTTTAGATAAGAAAAAATTTCTAGATGAAGAAGGTAAAATCCCTACTGATATGGGTTATGCTATTAAGAGCAATATGATCAAAGAAGTATTTGAACATAAAAAAGGTGTACCAGTAAAATCTGCTAAATTTGATAAATCAACAATCTATGAAAGAATGTTGCCCAGTATAACTTTAGTCGTTGTGTTATTGGATGAGTAAAAATGTTAGAGAGCGTTTTAAAATTTAAAAAAGTTCCAATTGTAGTTTTTTTTATTTTTTTTTCATTCCCAACCTTTGGTGAAATCGTTTCTGTATCTGAAAAGCACAGACACCTAGGCGATTATTCAGTTAATGATAGTTGTGATATCGCTTTAAATAAAGCAAAAAAAAAAGCAATTGTTCAAACTCTAGGTCAAACAGTATCTTCTGAGGTAGTTTCTAAATGCTCAGAAACTGATGGTGAATATGATTGTGAAAGAAATCAACTTTCTTTATTTGAATTAAATGGCGATATAACAAGTTGGAAAGAGTTAAAAAGAGATGATGGTAAAGAACTTGGATCAGATATTAGATTTTGTGAGGTAACAATAAAAGCCAACGTTGAGCCTATCAAACAAAACCAAGATCCTTCATTTCATTTTGATGTAAGTTTAAATCAAGAGTCTTTTAAAACAGGCGAAACTATAGAGATAAATATTAATACATCCAAAAAAATGTATATAACAATTTTTCAGTGGTTGCCTTATGGAGGTAAGAAATATAATAAAGTTACAAAAATATTTCCTAATAAAAAGTTTAATCAAAATACAAATGACTTAGTAAAAGATAATTTAAAGCTAGAATATGAAGTTTATTTTCCAGAGGAAATTAAAAAAAATAAAGTTGATGAATATTTGGTATTTGTGGCATCTGAAAGAAAAATACCCTGGCTTCAAGAATATACAGAAATAGAGGGTTTAAAAAGTCAATTAGCAAAAACAAAAGTCTTGATGGAAAAGCACTATTCAGGCTATATAATAATTAAATGATCAAAAATTTTTTAAAATTTTCAGCACTTTTTATATTATTTATCACACTTACAGCTCAACAAGGTTGCCAAACAACTTCTACATTAAAGGATAAGGCATCGAATATAAAAAACAAAGTTTTAACACCTAAAGAAGAAGTAAAACAAAAAATGATATCAAATGTTAAAACTGAAATTGAAAATTTAGGTGGTACGCCTTTAACTGAAAATGAAGCTAAATATCAGGGTAAGCTTGGTAAAGATAAGTATATAAAAGCATTAGAAGATCAATTAGCAGAACTAAAAGCCCAAAAAGAAAAAGAGGCTGCTGAAGCTAAGAAAAAGGAAGAAAAAGAAAAAGCTGAAGCAAAAGCTAAAGAAGAAAAAGAAAAGGCAGATGCTAAGAAAAAAGCTGAGAAAGAAAAACAGGATAAGGCAAGAGCGGCTGCTATCCAAGATGTTAAAAAAGAAATTTTATTTTTAGGTGAAACTCCTATACCAGAGTATGAATTTACTTCAGAAGATAAATACATTGCAGCTTTAAGAGAACAAATAGAAGAAATTAAAAAATTAAAAGAGGAAGAGGAGTTAAAAATTAATGCAGCAATACCAGAGTGGTATCAAAAAATGCCAAAGGGTTCAGAAACAGTTATGTATGCAAGAGGGAGTGCAATATCTGCTGACTTAGATAATTCTGAACAAAGAGCTGTTGAAAATGCATTAATTAAACTTGCCACTCAAATGAGAAATAGAATTAATACTAAAACTAACATTGCAATTAAAGAAGCAGGTGTTGATGCAGATTTAACTTTAAAAACAGAAATGCAAAGAATTTCTAATATTGTTGTTAAAGAAGCAACTGTTGCAGGATATAAAATTGCAAATACTAAAATGGCAGCTCTTGCTGATGGAAAATATCGAACATTTATTGTTATCGAGTTTCCTGTAAGCCTTGCATATAAAAATTACCTTCAAAATTTAGAACAAAGTACAACAGTTAGCGCGGATATATCTAAACTGAAAAATACTGATGCGTTTAAAGAACTAGAACAATATGTATCAGAATTTACTGGTGCTTAAAATTTAATCAGAATATTTTCTGTGTCACCAATTAAAGATGGATTTTGTTGTCTGCCTAAATCAAGAGCTTTCTCAGAAACATTTTCATTAAGATAAGTAATCAATTCACCATTTGTTAATTTTTTATTACCATCAAGATCTGCATCCCCTTCAAGCCCTTTCATCAAAAAGTAAGAAAAAATTCCGTGCTTAGCATCTTTTAAACCTGATGAAATTTGATTATTTCCAGAGGCACTAAATAAAGTAAAATTTTTTGGAATTTTATTCTCATCATCAGCTAAAATTCTTAATGGTCTAGCTGAAGCTAGTAACATTTGTTCATCTCTTGAGACCCCGCTGTAACATGTATCAAAAAATATTGTTACTGATTTTGGGTTTAAAGCTACTATTTGATCAAAGATTTCATTTCTTGAAATAGCAGTTTTAGACAAAAGATCAGGATCAGCATTAAAAGGTAAAATATATTTTTCTTTACCATCAGAGCTTGCAAGTCCATGTCCTGAGTAAAATATTATTAAATCAGTTCTTCTTGGCTTGATTTTGCTTGGTAACCACTTAAAGAATGCAGAATTTGTCTTGGATAAATTAGCTTCCTCATCGGTTAAAAGATTTATGTTTTCCTCACTTACACCGAATGCTTTTTTTGCATAATCTTTGAAATATTTTGCATCTAAACTTGCGTATTTTGCTGAAGGTGAGTTTTCATATTTCTCAACACCAATTATCAAGGCTACTTTATTTTTATTAATTTTAGTTCCTAAATTAGCTGGATTTAAAGGTTCTATTTTATTTGTTACTTTTGTTTTTTTTAAATCTATTTTAATATTAATTATTTTAGGATTTGATTTATTACCCCATTTATCTATTGCAACAATTTTAATTTGTTCATCGACTGGTGAATATCTTTTAATCTTAAAACTTCCATTATTAGCTTGAGTAGTAACACCATCAATTTCTATAAAAATTTTATCTGACTTATCTGAAACTTTGCCCTCAATTACATAAGAAGTGTCACTAACAATAATATTTTGAGCTATCTTTATTACAGGTGCATCATTATCAATTTCTTTATTCTCAGGTTTAAATTCTTCTTGTTTAGGTTCTTCTACTTTAGCAATTTCAACTGTTTTCTTTGCATTTTTATTTGCTGATAATACTGCTTGTTCGTAAAAATATTCGTACATACTGTGGCTTGGTTTAATAATTTTTGCCAATGGACCAGAACAATTTCCAGGTTTATACCAATATATTTCGTTTGCTTTTGTGCATATTTTCTTTTTCAATAAAGTAATTTTTTTTTGTTTACTTGTTTTCTTTGTTACTTTTAAATTTGTTGTATCTGTTTTGAGAGCGTTTAGCTCATGATTAATAAGAAGTGCTTTACTTTTTGCAAATTTAAATTCAAAATACAAATTATCTGAAAGATCTTTAATTTTTCCTTCTCCTGAAGTTCCTGTTTGTGTCCATTTGCCAACTTCAAATTTCTTTCCACTTATACATTTTACTTGAATTTTTCCTTTATATTTATTTTTTTTGGAAACTATTGGAACTTTTCTGTTTGCTTTTGACTCTACATTACAAGAATATCCCTTTGAAGACTTTACCGAGCCTCTACTTTTATATTTTGAGGTTTGATATAAAGTGCCTGTAAAATACTCTTTTATATCTCCCGATTTATTATATTTGATTGCATAAACAAAATAATCGCCTGATGCATAAGTAATAGCATCTATCTCATTTTGGATATCGTTTATTAGCTCATTATTTGTTAAATCTTGATATCTCGTTTCATCACTTTTTTTCTTTGTAATCCACTCTGCCTGAACATTTGAGCAAAAAAATAAAAAAATGGTAGAGAGCAGTATTTTTAATAAATTATTATTCATTTTTGGATAATTATAAGATTACTTTATATGCTAAAGATATTCAATAATTAGAGATGTGCTTAAATATTAGTAAGCTTCATTGCTTAAGAAATATGAAAATTCCTCACTAAATATTGAAACAACTAATTGATCTTCAAGATTATGTTTTTTATGCATTTTATTTGACCAATCATAGCACTCAACTCTAGCTTCTGCTCCACTAAACATATCAAATCTTGATTGATAAATTAAACTCTCACCAGATTTGTCATATGTATGTTTTATTTTTTGATTTTGATTTGTGGCACTAGGAAAAATTTTAATTAAATCGTCAGAAATAATTTGCATCTGTTCTCTACATTTATCTATTTTGTCTGCAAAATAAATAATCCCTGATAATGAATAAATTGAATATTTTTTGTCTTTTGTTTTAACATTAATCTGTATGCTATCGTAAACTTTTAAATTAGGATATTCTTGAAATGTAATTGCACTAAACTTGTTGCTTTTTGGATATTTTATTCTGTATTTTTTTTCAGTTTGAATATCTTTTTTTGAAAAATATTCAATTAAACTATCTCCAATACTCATTCCCTCTATTTGAAAATCAGTAATATCATCAGCTTTAACATTAGTTACTAAGCTGTAACAAAAAAATATAATTAGATATGATAGTATTCGTTTCATATATGGTTAGCTACAAACAAGATTTTCTCTTGCACCTTTTAAAACTCCACCCCAAAAACCCGTTGCAGCGCTTTGGTTATTATCTCTTTTGACAGCCTCACACTCAAGCATTTTTCTTGTTAAAATTTGCTGTTTTCTAGCCATATCTAAATTCATCAAACAATCAGCAAAGCTATCTGTATTTTCCTTAAACCCATAATATTTACAGGTTTCTTTATCTGCTATTCTTTTATTTTCTAAGGATTTTCTCTCACGCTCTAAATTATCTTTTTCTTGTTCTGCAATATAATCGGCACATGAGGTAAGTAAAAATAAACTCAAAAATAAAATAGATAATTTTTGTAGCATTATTTATCTATAACTAATTAAAATCTTTTCAGGATCACCAGATAACATTGGTTCTTGTTGTCTATTATTAATAAATGCTTCTTCTGTAACATTTTGTTTTAAATAAGCTATTAATTCACCATTAGTTATTTTCTTATCTTCATTGCTATCAGCGTTACCTTCCATACCTTTCATTAAATAATATGAAAATATTCCGTGCTCTGCTTCATTAATACTACCTGATGTTTGATCATAGTTTGATGCTGTGAATATTGTAAAATTATTTGGTGCATCTTGCTCCTCAGCTGCAAGCCTAATAGGTCTTAAACCAGCTACTAACATTTCTTCATCTCTCGTTTGGCCGCTATAACAAGTATCAAAAAACATCGTTACTGATTTTGGTTGAATTTTACTAATTAATTCAAAAATTTCTAATCTAGAGATTGCTGTGTATTGCAATAATGCTGCATCTCCATCTTGAGGTAAAATATATAAGTTTTTACCATCATCAGATGCTAGACCATGACCGGCAAAGAAAATATAAATATCCTTACCCTTTCCTCTTGCAGCTTGTGGAAGCCATAGAGTTAATGCTTTTAAAGTTTCTCCCCTTGTTGCATTTTCATCAATTAAAACTTTTATATTTTTATTAGGTATTCCTAAAGCTCTATTTGCATAAGCTCTAAATGCATTTGCATCTCTATTAGCATATGGTGCATCAATATTTTTAAGAGTTTTATATTTTTCAATTCCTATAATTATTGCTATTTTATTTTTATCTTTCTTAACTTTTATCTTATTTGGATTTGGCTTTTCGTAAGTTCTTAAATCAGCTATTTCTTTAAATTCGACTTTGATATTTATCGTTTTTTCAGATTTATTTTTCCACTGGTCTATAGCTACTATTTTAAGTTGATCGCCTTCATCAGGATCAACAACGAAACCTTCTAATTCAAAAATACCTTTTTTTGTTATTTTTAAAGGTCTGCCATTAGCTTCTAGATACAACTTACTCTTATCTTTAACTCTTCCTTTTAACGTATAGGTCTGACTATCAACTATTATGCTCTCTGCAATCTCTATTACAGGTGCATCATTATCAATATCTTTATTCTCAGG
>CETK01030396.1_pt1 | contig 10538 bp, 12 predicted proteins | sample 361431 | NCBI WGS metagenome assembly CETK01 (sample SAMEA2622452, study PRJEB7988) | marine metagenome | biome: marine biome (ENVO:00000447); feature: surface water layer (ENVO:00002042); material: "saline water (ENVO:00002010), including plankton (ENVO:xxxxxxxx)" | depth 5 m | reverse complement strand
GTTAGCGCCGATGGTACTTTGTCTTAAGGCATGGAAGAGTAGGACATCGCCAGGATTTTTTTATTATGGATGAAAACGAGCTAGATTTAACAAAAGTTTTTAACTTTCTTAAAAAAAATATATTTAAATTGATTTCAATTACAGTATTAATACTGGTCACACTAATTTATTTATCAGAAAGAATAAAATCTTTAAAGTATTTTGATAAGGCATCTATTAGCATGCAAGTTCAACCAATGATTGTTAAAGATGAAAATCTTTTTGAAAGTGTTAATATATCAATTAATGAACTTGAGGTATTCACTGAATTAATTCAAAAATTTATTTTTAGACAAAGTATAAATTTTAATAATATTCTTGAAAGAGAAACATTAATTAAAAAAGAAGAAAAGCCTATTATGATGATCAATAAATATAAGTTATATGAAATGTTTCTTGAGTATGCTTATTTTCCAAATGAATTAAATGTAAGTAAATCTGATAAAGAATTGATAGAAATATTAAGAAAATTAAAAATTGTAAGATCTAGAGGTGATAAAGAATTTCCTAGCTTTAACTTAATTACCAAAGTATCTATATCAAATCTTGATAGAGATTTAATTAAATTAAATAAAGCTCTTAAAATTATTAATGATAGAGTCTTTGTTGATATTCAAAATGACGTAAATCAAAAACTTAAAATTACAGAAACTAAAGTTGCTTCTCTTGAAAGAGCTTTTGCAGTTGATGACCAAAATGATGAAAACATTAATAATCTATTAAATTCTAACCAGAGATTATTGAAATTTTTTATTTCAGATATATCTCTATCAAATCTATATAAAGGTTCAAAATTAAAAGCAGTTCAATATGATATTAATAATTATACATTAAAAAGGAATTTAATTGTTGAATCATATTTTTTATTTGCAATTATTTTAAGTATAATTCTATCTATAATTACAAGTCTTATGTTTAACTTGATAATATCTTATATTCGTAAATAATCCTCATTTGGAAATAAATTTTTTAAATCCAAAATTACTCCTTTTTTTCTAACTATCTCATTTATTTTTTTTGCCCCTAATTTATGAAAAACATTGTGTTTTACACATATTATTACGCCATCATAAATTTTATTTGGAAATGAATGTAATAAGTTTATATCATAAATTAATTTAGCTTCTTTTTTATCAACTACAGGATCAAAGATATCAACTTTGATATGTTTTTTTGTTAAATATATATACATATCATAAACCTTACTATTTCTTAAATCTTCACAATTTTCCTTAAAGGCCAATCCCATAATTAATATATTTCTAATTTTTTTGTTCCCAATATTATTATTAAGACTTTTCAAAAAGACCCTACTTATTTCTATCGCCATATTATCATTAATTTTTCTTCCAGACTCAATCATTAATGGATGAAATTTTAGCTCTCTTGCTTTAAATGAAAGATAATAAGGATCTACACCAATGCAATGTCCACCAACTAATCCAGGACTATAATTTGAAAAATTCCATTTTGTTGAAGCAGCCTCTAAAACATCATTCGTATTTATATTCATTTTATTAAAAAGTAGAGCAAGTTCATTAATCAATGCAATATTTACATCTCTTTGTACATTTTCAATTATTTTTGCTGCTTCAGCAGTTTTAATATTTTTTGCTTTGTAAATTCCTGCTTTGATAATAGATGAATAAATTTTAGATATCATTTTAAGGCTATGACTACAATTTCCTGATACAACTTTAATTACTTTAGAAATAGAATGTTTAGTATCTCCAGGGTTAATTCTTTCTGGACTATATCCATAAAAAAAACCATTTGAATATTTGTCTTCAATACTTTTCATTTTAGATGACTTTTCTAATATAGGAATACAAATTTCTTCCGTTACACCAGGATAGACGGTTGATTCAAAAATAATTATGTCCTTGTTATTTAAAAATCTACCAACATTACTTGATGCTTTTTTAAGTAAACTCAAATTTGGTTTTTTATTAGCATTAACAGGTGTTGGAACACATATTATTTTAATATTACTTTTTTTGATATTTTTTAAGGAGTTTGTAAAAAAAATTTTTTTGTAATTTTTATTTTTTTTTAATTTATTAATTTTGTTTTTATTAATATCATAACCAATTGTATGAAATTTAGATGAAAATTCTTTTGCTAAAGGCAGTCCTACATATCCGAGTCCTATTATTGAGATAATATTATTTTTCATTTTTAATAACTTTTATATATTCATTTATAACTATTTTTTCATCAAAATTATTAATAACATTTTTATATGCATTGATACCTAATTGTATTCTTTTTGGTCTACTTATATTAATAAAAGTTTCTAATTTATTTTCCAAATCATCAATGTCCATAGGCTTACATAATAAGCCATTGTAATTATTGATAATAACATCTTTACAACCAGGTACATCTGAAGTAATTGAAGGTTTGCTCAATAATCCTGCTTCTAATAATGTTCTTGAAAGTCCCTCTCTATATGAGGGCAAAACCAAACAATCAGACCTAGAGATTTCAATTAATATATTATCATTAAAGCCTTTATATAAAATATTAGAGGATTTTATTAAATTAAAAAAAATATCTTTTTTAATATGTGATGGGTTGGAATAATCAAAATTACCGAAAATTGTAAAAGTAACTCTATTGTACTTATTTAAAATATTTTTTGCTGCTTTAATATACTCGACAACCCCTTTGTCTTTAATTAATCTAGCAACAAATATAAAATTAATATTTTCATTATTATTTTTTTTAAAAGTAGCAAATTGTTTAATTTGTGTATTTATTCCGGAACCGGGTAGCACTTTTGAATTTGATTTATTAACAATTTTATTTTTTAAAAAAATTTGGTGATCATCATTATTTTGAAAAAATATTAATTTGGATTTTTTTAAAACTATCCTGTATGTTAGAAGCAAAATAGATCTTATAAGTTTATTTTTTAATAAAAATATTGATCCTAATCCTGTTATATTATTTATATACGTTCTACCCAAAAAACTACAGATTAAAGAAAATAAAATATTTGGTTTTATTGTAAAAAAAAGACAAATATTAGGTTTCTCTTTTAGTATTAAAAAAACAAAATTTATTGATGTAATTAAATCATTAATTATTGGGAATTTTATCTTTTTTTTCTTATTTAAAAAAACAAATCTTGAGTAATCATTTAATTTGCTTTGATATAGATCATCATTTATCGCACAAGAGATAATATTGTATCCCTCTTTATTAATATTTTTGATTAATGAAAATCTAAATTTATACAAACTCCATGAGGTATTAGATACTAATATTATTTTTTTTTTCATACTTTATTTTAAATATAAAACTAGTTGTATATTTGTTACTTATGCCAATTCCATTTACCTTCAATTTTATCGTTTAAAGAATTTAAACTATCAGTAGACCAAATATCTAAACGCGGAATATTAAACAAATCTTTTTCATTGCTAAAGAAACCAAATTTACTACAAAATGCAGCTTTGTATCCTGAATTCTTTAATATTTTTTTAATTTTTTCTGAATAACTTCCGTATGGATATGAAAAATAATCTACATTTTTTCCAATAATATCCTCCAGATATCTTTTGCTATCCTTAATTTCATATCTTGCAATATTATCATCACAATGATTTAGATCAATATGACTATGTGTGTGAGATCCTATAGTTACATATTTTGATTTGGACATTTCTTTTAATTGATTAATATTAATGTAATTAGAGTATTCATTCTCTAAAAATTTACAAATTACAAAGATTGTGAAATGTATTTTTTTTTCTTCTAAAAAAGGAAACACCAAATTATAAATATTAGTAAAAGAATCATCAAAAGTTATGATAATATTAGAAAAATTTTTAATACCATCCTCAATAGTTAAAATATCTTTATTTTTTATCAGTGTTTCTATTTGTTTTTTAAATAAACTTAATTTTATTTTATATAGATCAAAGTCATTTGTATCTCCAATATCATGATACATCAAAACTTTTAATCCCTTTTGATTTTTTAAAAAAAATGAACCATAAGTTTTAGATAATATATTACCGATACTTTGCTTCATTAATCTTTTATAACGCATAATTAAACTGACTTTATATCATAAACTATATCTTAATTATTTATATTAAGTAATTTATTCAAAACTTTGCAGATAATATTTATTTGTTTTACAGTTATTTCAGGATGTAAAGGTAATGTGATTAAATTTTTATATATTTTTTCAGTTATTGGTAAAGAAACTTTATTTTTATTGTAATAACTAAGTAAGTGATTAGGTTTATAATGAATACCAGTTTCAATTTTCTTATCTAATAATTTACTTCTTAAATTATTTCTATTTTTAAGACCATCTATCACTATTGGAAATATATGAGGAACTATTTCATCAACATTTTGAATAATTGCTCTAATCTTTTTATTACTATTAAAATTCTTTATATATTGATTAGCTAATATTTGTCTTTTTTTGAAAATTTTCTCTTTTTTAGCTAGCTGAACTCTGCCTATTGCTGCCATAATATCACTCATATGATATCTCCACCCTTGTTCTTTTACATCAAACTCCCACTTTCTTTTATATTTGTATCTATTTTTACTATCCCCAATTACCCCTAATAATCTTATTGATTTTATTCTCTCTGCATATATTCTATCAGATGTAACAATAACACCTCCTTCACCACTTGTTATATTCTTAATTCCATCAAAACTAAAACAAACTAAATCCCCTTTTGTTCCTACTAGACTTTTTTTGTATCTTGAACCAAATGCATGCGCAGCATCTTCTATAACTAATATTTTATTTTTTTTTGAAAATTTATATACCATATCTAAATTTCCAGTTTGTCCAGCATAATGAACAGGGACAATTGCTTTTGTTTTACTAGTTATTTTATTTTTTGCATCATCCAAATCAATTGTTATAGTTTCTGGGTTAATTTCACAAAAAATGGGTTTTGCACCTAATGCACTAATTGCTTGAATAGTGCTTATATAAGTAAGTGATTGAACAAGAACTTCATCGCCTTTTCCAATTCCTGCAACTTGTAAACTGATCTGAATAGCCGCAGTACCATTAACTACACAGATACAATGTCTTCCGAATAAATTTTCTAAATCCTCCTCAAATTTCTTAACTTCATTTCCCATTCCAAGAAATTTTTTTTTCATGACTTTTACAACGCTATTAATTTCTTTGTTTGAGATATACGATTTTGATAATCTAATCATTTATTTAGTATATCCTCTAAAATTAATATATCTCTTGGAGTATCAACACAATGCCAGAAACCATTGTGTTTAAATGCTGCTAATTGTTTTATTTCTGATAATTTTTCTAATGGATAGGCCTCTAAAATTGTTTCGTCATTTTTTATATAATTAAGAAATTCTTTTTCACAGACAAAAAATCCACCATTAATCCAATCCTTTTTGGTTTGTGGCTTTTCTTTAAAAGAAGTAACCAAATTATTTTTTATTAAGATTTCACCAAACCTAGCAGATGGATGCACTGCTGTAATTGTAGCGATTTTTTTATTTTTTTTATGAAATTCTAATAATTTCTTTAAATTAATATTTGATAATCCATCACCATAAGTCATTAAAAAAGTATTTTCTTTAGATAATATTTTATTTAATCTCCTAACTCTTCCACCAGTCATTGTTTTTATACCTGTATTAATCGATTGCAACTTTATTTTATTTTTATTAAGTAAATTTAAAACTGGATCATTATTTTTTTTCTTATCTAATTTTTTGGCATAATAATCTTTAATTATTTGAGATTTATAACCTGTAGAAATTACAAAATCAGTAAAACCAAATTTATAATAATGATTTATTATATGTGATAAAATTGGGATTTTTAAAACTTTTACCATAGGTTTTGGAATAGTTTTTGTAATTTCACCCAACCTTGAACCTAAACCTCCTGCTAAAATTACGACTTTCATTAATTGCCCCAATTAAAATTAAAGTCATCAATTTTTTTTCTTAATAGTTCTTTTTCACTAAATTTTTTATTTGAAAGACTAAGTAATTTATTTGATTTGTGTAATCCTTTGAAGCCAAACCAAATTGAATTAGGAATATGTAAAATTTGATGTATCTTGGTATTGATTAAAACTGTTTTAAACGACCATCCATTCTTCTTTTTATAAGCAAAGGCAAATTTTACTTTGCCTTCTAAAACAAAAATATTTAAACAATTTTTTTTATGAAATTTCCAGGCTTTTACTTTATTCTTTTTTATCTCTGATATATAAAGCTCACCAAATTTAGAAAAGTAATCATCATTTATATCAAGTAATTTTATTATTTTTCCTTTAGGATGATTAACAATTTTTAATTTTTTTTTTTTATAATTATTTTGAAAAGTATTCATCTATTTGATTTCTTGTAATTTCATTCATATTATATTTAGAAGAATAATATTCATAATACCAACTACCAGTTAACTTAATTGTTTCTTTAAAATTCAATTTAGTTTTCCAGCCTAATATTCCCACACTTTTATTTGAATTTAATTTTAGCACTTTATCTTCAACATTATTTTTATCTTTTTTTATTTTAATTTTCCCATCTGTCCATGTTTTATTTAACTCTTCGATTACATTGGCAACTGTATACATTTTGCTATGTAATGGGCCAAAATTAAAGGCCTCACCATTGATACTACTATCTTTATGTAAAGCATCAGCAATCATTAAATATCCATTTATTGGCTCTAAAACATGTTGCCAAGGCCTAATTGCACTAGGATTTCTAATGATTAATATTTTATTTTTAGACCAAGCTTTAATAGCATCAGGGATAATTCTATTTTTAGTCCAATCTCCTCCACCTACAACATTTCCTGCTCTAGCAATACCAATTCTGATATTTTTTTTATTTTTTAAAAAAGAATTAAAATAAGAAAACAAAACAAGCTCTGCTCCAGCTTTAGATGCACTGTATGGATCAATACCTCCCAATCTATCGTTTTCTTTAAATGCCTTTTTTTTATTATTATTTAAATAGCATTTATCACTAGTTATAAATATACAATTACATTTAGTTTTAGTATTTCTAATAGACTCTAAAATATTTACTGTACCAATTATATTTGTTTTATATGTTTCAATTGGGTCTTGTAATGACTTAAAAACTTGAGATTGAGCTGCTAAATGAAATATGAAATCTGGTTTGATTTCATTAATAGAATTACTCAACTTGTTAAAATTATTTATATCACATTTAAGGTTAATAATATTTTTATAGTTCAGTAATGAATTGAGATTCGGCGTGGTTTGATAATTATCTGAAATACCGTAAATTTTTGCACCAAAACTATCTAAAATTATACTTAACCAGCTTCCTTTAAATCCTGTATTACCTGTAATTAAAACTTTTTTATTTTTAAATATTTTATTCACTTACCCTCTGATTATATTTTCTATTATTCTATTTCTATTTTTTTTTAATAATTGTACTAAATTTTCTAATTTTATATTTGAGTGTGTTGGAATATTTACTATGTGTTTAGAAGCATATTCAGCATTTGGGCATGAACCCTTAATATAATTTATGTCTTCAAAGTTAGCATTTCTGCCTTCAAACATTGATTTAAACCAAATTGATAAGTAATAATCTTTAAATATTTTTTCGAAATCTTTTCTGCTTTGCACCATAAATGAATATCTTAATAGGGGAGGAGGTCGATTTTTGAAATTATATATTTGTAAAATATTATTAATACTGCTGACAATATTAGATCTGTGATTAATGTTATTTTCTATATCTTTAATTTGCTCTAAGCCTATTAAAGCAATAAAATTAAATATTTTATATGTATAATTATTATTTTTTAACTTAATTTGCATTTCATCATTAAAACTATAATAAATTGATAATTTTTGACATATACTATTTAAATATTTACCAATTAAATAAATATTAGGATTATGTAAAAAAGTTTTTATAAAAAACGAAATAATAATTCTAAATTTGTTAAATAATGAAAATTCTCTAGAATTAGTCTGAATTTTTTTAATTTCTCTATAAATATTATGATTATTAGTAAATGCAGTACCACCTAAATATGTGTCAAAAATTTTAGAGGAGTCACTAGAATTAAAGATTAAATCTGATTTATAATTATTATTTATTCTAAAATGATGAGCAGCATCTTCAATTATCAAAATATTATTTTTCTTTATTATATGATTTAATTTTGAAAAATCTAAGTTGTATCCAAAGGTATGTTGAATATAAATTAATTTAGTTTTTGTATTTATTTTTTCATGTAAATTCTCAAGGTTAATACAATAGTTTTTCTTATCAATATCACAATAAATTGGCTTGCATTTAGCGTATAAAATAGCATTAATAACAACAACACAAGTAAATGGAGCAATTATAATTTCATCGTTCTCTTTTAATTTGAGAGACTTCAAAATGGCATATAACGCCATTCTCCCACTTGCAAAAGATACTGCATATTTTTTGTTATAAAGTTTTGATAATTTTTCTTCATAGCTAATAACAAAATTTTTTTTTGAAAATAATGATAATATAGTTTTAAAGAGAATATAGATTATTTGATTTATTTTATAAGTTCCAGAAAATATAGAATACCTTTTGTACATTAGATTTTAATTATTTATAAATTAATTTTAAAATTTTAGATGATAGTTTTTTGATTTTTTTAATATCTGTATTTTCTAGGATTAATGTTGGTTTTTTTGGAGTGTCATACTTAATATCTTTACCAACAACATTTTTATATTTATAAATTTTTTTTCTTTTTTTCAAGACATTAATATTATTTGCTAAGTAAACTTCAGTATAATTTTTAAAATTTTTTTTATTAAAATTATGAATTTCTTCAAAAAGTGAAATTGTTGACAAAATCACAATCTTATCTTGATCATATAAAAGTTTAGAAAGTTTAACATAAAAAAATGCAAATTTTAATCTTTGACTTTTAGTATATAGAGATTTTTTATTCATTTTGAATATCTCTAAGTTTTTTCTCATAATATCTCCGTCAAGAAGAATTATATTTTTAGTTTTTTTTAAAATTTTTTTATAAAGTGCATTAGCTAAGCTTGTTTTACCTGTTCCTGATAATCCTGTTATAAATATAAAATGCTTCATTGGTTTTTAATAATTGTAGATGAAATTTTTTTTGTATATTCAAATGTTCTAATTTTACAATTAAGTCTTTTAATTTTAATAGTTTTTTTTAATTTATTTTTGGCATAAAGTTGAGGTGGTTTGTTCCAATCGGATCCATGTACAAAATAATCTGGCTTAATTAATTCAGTAATTTCGTCATAAACCAGACCTTTTAGCGGTATAATCAGTTTGATGTATTTAAAAGAATTTAATATTTCTTTTCTATACCTATAAGAAAAAAAACTAGTACTTTTTTTATATGATAAAATAGATTTATCAGTCATAAGTCCAACAATCACGTTACCGAGATTTGACGCTTTTTTTATTATTCTAGTATGGCCATAATGTATTATATCTGCTGCCATTGGCAATAATACAAAAGGCCTTTTTATTTTTTTTAATTTATTTAAATCTTTATTTGAAATTATCTTATAACTCATTCTATTGGATTTTAAATATATTATTTTCTCGAAAATAGATATAAAATACTTAATTATTTATCAAGTCATAAAAATTTTTAATTTGACTTTCTGAAAGTAAATTAAAAAAAAATTTTCTATAATTTTTATTCATAATCTTTGAGTTATTAGTTGGACAATTTAAAAAATAATGAATTGGATCCTTCATAATATTATAAGACAAATCTAAGTTTTTAATTTTTTTCCATAAATTAATTATTACTTTATTATCTTGCATATTATTTTTTTTACCAGATAAAATTGGTAAAAAAAATGTAGAAAGAATTAAATAGATTAAGTCATAGCCCCAATAGTGCCCATTTTGATCAAAATTTTCCCAATCAATAATTACAATATTATTTTTATCAAAAATAATATTATCTAAGGTTAAATCTCCATGAATTGGTGATAAATTATTTATGTCTTTTGGATAATATGAAGAGTAATAATCTATAAAATTATTTATAGCTAAATAATTTTTTGAAATTCTATCAAAATAATTAAATTTAAAACCATTAATTTTTTTTGTTGTTAATTTTGAATATAAATCACTTGAATGTGTTGATAATATTTTAATTTTTGGAGAAATAGAATTATACCAATTAATTCCTTTTATTTCATTTTCAATTATATGTCTATTTTGTTTAAAAAAAGTAATTTTTGAAAAAATTAAATTAACATCATCATAAATAACATAAATTTCTTTTCCATGATTACTGTTTTTTAAGATATATTTCATCTTAAAAAAAAATATATTTAGTTTTTAGAATATTTAAAAATATTAATAATTGAATTTTAAATCTTTTAATTATGATAAATAAGTTTGATCGATTATATAATGGGTAATATTTTGGAAAAAAAATTTTTGTAATATTTAATCCATTTTTTGATCTATATAGTATA
>CETK01031022.1_pt1 | contig 10587 bp, 7 predicted proteins | sample 361431 | NCBI WGS metagenome assembly CETK01 (sample SAMEA2622452, study PRJEB7988) | marine metagenome | biome: marine biome (ENVO:00000447); feature: surface water layer (ENVO:00002042); material: "saline water (ENVO:00002010), including plankton (ENVO:xxxxxxxx)" | depth 5 m | reverse complement strand
TCCCACTCTTCAAATTTTAGAGGTCTATTATCCATACAAGATGGAAGTCGAAACCCATATTCTGCTAGGGTTTTTTTTCTCGTATGATCTCCTTTATACATTCCATTTAATTGTGGAACAGTCACATGGCTTTCATCAACAAATATTATTGCGTTATCAGGAAAATATTCAAATAATGTTGGAGGTGGCTCTCCTGGTTTTCTTCCAGATAAAAATCTGGAATAATTTTCAATCCCTGCACATGTTCCAGTCGCTTGAATCATTTCAAGATCAAATTTAGTTCTCTCTCTTAATCTTTGTTCTTCTAATAACTTATTATCTGCACGATGTTTTTTTAATGTTTTTTCTAGCTCAGATTTTATTTGTTTAATTGCTTGATCGATGGTTGGTCTAGGAGTTATGTAATGACTATTTGCATAAATCTTTATAATGGAAAAGTCATTAGTCTTATCTCCAGTAAGAGGATCAAATTCTTCAATTTTCTCCAATTTGTTTAAATTGAAGCTTATTCTCCATGCTCTATCCTCAAGATGAGATGGAAATATCTCTAAATTTTCTCCTCTTACTCTAAAAGTTCCTCTAAAAAAGTTTTGATCGTTTCTTTTATATTGTAAATTTATAAAAGCTCTAATTAACTGATCACGTTCATACTCGTAATTTTTTTTTAATGTGACCGTCATTTTTGAATAAGCCTCAACTGAACCTAAACCATAGATACAAGATACACTTGCAACAATTATGACATCATCTCTCTCAAGCAAAGATCTTGTAGCTGAGTGCCTCATTCGATCTATTTGTTCATTAATAGAAGCTTCTTTTTCTATGTAAGTGTCCGACCTAGGAACGTAAGCTTCAGGTGTGTAATAGTCATAGTAAGAAACAAAATATTCCACAGCATTATTTGGAAAAAAGCTTTTAAATTCACCATATAACTGTGCTGCTAAGGTTTTGTTTGGAGCCAGTATTAGTGCTGGTCTGTTTGCTTTCTCTATAACTTTTGCCATTGTGAATGTTTTACCTGAGCCGGTAACACCTAATAAAACCTGTTCTTGTTTATTATCTTTTAAATTTTTTAATAACTTTTTAATGGCTTCTGGTTGGTCGCCACTAGGTTGAAAGTCACTTTTAATTTTAAAACTAATACCACCCTCAAGTTTCTTGATATCTTTAGAGTTATTCACTTCTAAATCGGCTATTTTTTCCTGATAAGTATTTTGCATTTTGTGTTAATAATAGTTTAATTATATTATAAATTTCAATGAGCATAGTTTCCAATAGTTTAAAACGTATAAAACCGTCGCCTACGTTAGCTGTTACTCAAAAAGCAAGAGAATTGAAGGCATCTGGCAAGGATATAATTGGACTAGGAGCTGGAGAACCGGATTTTGATACTCCTGACAATATTAAGCAAGCTGCTATTAAAGCTATTAATGATGGTGACACCAAATATACAGCAGTTGACGGAACCCCAGCCTTAAAAGATGCCATTATCAAAAAATTTAAAAGAGAAAATAATTTAGAATATAAAATTGATCAAATCACAGTTGGCACAGGGGGTAAGCAGGTAATTTATAATGCAATGATGGCGACAATCAATGAAGGAGACGAGGTAGTTATTCCAGCTCCATATTGGGTATCTTATCCTGATATAGTTTTACTTGCAGGAGGCACTCCAGTTGTTTTGGAATGTAGCCAGAAACAAGGATTTAAGATTAATTCTCTAGAATTGGAAAAATCAATAACCAAAAAAACAAAATGGATAATATTAAACTCACCCTCTAATCCGACGGGGGCGTGTTATTCCGAAAAAGAAATAAGAGAAATTGCTAAAGTTTTACTTAAGCATTCTCATGTTTATATATTAAGCGATGATATCTATGAGCATGTTACATACGAAGGATTTAAGTTTTTTACTATTGCTCAAATAGAAAATTTAAAAGATAGAGTTTTAACAATGAATGGAGTTAGCAAGGCCTACTCAATGACAGGATGGAGAATAGGTTATGCTGCTGGTCCTAAGGAGATAATTAAAGCAATAGCAAAAATACAATCTCAATCAACAACTAACCCGTCCTCAATTAGTCAAGCAGCTGCAGTTGAAGCATTAAATGGTACGCAAGATTTTATTAAAAAAAGAGCTGACTCGTTTCAATTGAGAAGAGATTTCGTCGTAAAGGCATTGAATGAAATTGACGGAATAGAATGTTTAAATCCTAATGGTGCATTTTATGTTTTTCCAAGTTGCAAAGGATTAATCGGAAAAAAAGATAGTAAAGGGAACGAGATAAAAAAAGATACTGACTTTGTACAGTCCTTACTTGAAAATTATAATGTAGCTGTCGTACAAGGATCTGCATTTGGTTTGGAAGGATTTTTTAGAATATCATATGCTACTTCAATGGAAAATTTAAAAAAAGCATTAGAGAAAATTTCATCATTTTGTAAAAGTTTAAAATGATCAAAATAAATTGCTTATTACTTTTGTTGTAAAATATTTTTCGCTGCTAATGTTTTTTTTATCCATTTTACGGGAATTGAATCGAAGCCTTTGAGAGCAGCGTAATAAGCTCCAACAAAATTAACTCTTGAACAGTTACAACCTCCAGCCTTAATAGTTTTAAGTATAGCTTGTTTATAATTTGTTGAATTAACAATTACGTGAATTGAACTATTAAATGTACCTGGATAACTGCAAGCCATTCCAAGTTTTTTAACTGTTTCGGGATGTGGGGATTTTATTTTTTTTATTTTTTCAATATCTCTGACAATATTTTTAAAGTATATTTTATTTTTAAAATGTCTAATAAACTCATTAATTGGATCTTTGTAACCCTTCAAAGCAAAATCAATTAAGTAAAATTTTGCGAGTGCATATTTGATACTAATTTTTGAGACAGTAACCAATGAAATAATTTTTTTTATATCCTTAAAGCCATAAAATAAGAAGTAAGGTAGAGAAGCACAATAACCATCAGACTCATTTACTTTTTTGCCACCTGTGACTTTTTTATTTTTTTTAATATTCTTAATAGTCTCTATGATATTTTGATGTATCCAGGGCCCTTTAATTATTCCTCTCCAATCTTTAATCTTTTTATACTTTGATCTTAAATTTAAATTTCTCCAATAAATACTTCCAGGCCCAAAGTTTTTGAGAATATTTTTTTTAAATCTTATATCTATATTTTTCTGGCCTTCAATTAATGTTTTAAACATAACTAGACCTACATCATTGTAACCTGAAACTTTACCTGTTTTGATATTATAGAAAGGACTTTTGTTTTTATTTAAAAACGTAAAATCTTTTTTCCCTTTAATGTATTTGCTCAATTTTTTTTGGTTATAAACCCAATGCAAAGGTCTTGCAGCAGCGTCAGCAACTGTTGAACCTAAAAAAACATGAAGATTATTTTTCACTTTTATTTTTCTGACAAGTGCTTTTCTGCCTCAAGAGCTGCCATACAACCCATACCAGCAGCAGTAACTGCTTGTCTGAAAATTTTATCTTTAACATCTCCAGCCGCAAATACGCCAGGTATATTTGTGATAGTTGAGTCAGGTTTTGTAACCAGATAACCTTCTTTATCCATCTCAAGTTGATTTTTAAAAAGAGAGGTCGCAGGATCATGACCTATAGCAATAAATAAACCGTCAACTTTTAATTCGTTTATTTTATTATCTTTAATATTTTTAAGTTTAATAGCTTTTACATTTTTTGGATCTGATGTACCCATAACTTCTTCGACTACACTATCCCAAATTATTTCAACTTTTTTATTTTCTTTTAATTTTTCTTGAAGTAATTTTTCTGCCCTAAGTTTATCTCTTCTGTGAATTAATTTAACTTTTGAAGCAAATTTAGTTAGGAACATTGCTTCCTCTACCGCCGCATTTCCACCTCCAACAACTGCAACTTCTTTATCTTTAAAGAAGAAACCATCACAAGTCGCACATGCTGAAACACCAAATCCTCGGTAATTTTGTTCTGACTTCAAATTTAACCATCTGGCTTGTGCTCCAGTGGAAATTATCAATGTATCAGCCGTATAAGTATTTCCACTATCTCCAACAGCCTTAAAAGGGTTTGAAGATAAATCGACTTTATTAACATGATCTTGAATCATCTCAGTTCCAACTGCCTCTGCTTGACTTTTCATTTCTTCCATTAACCACGGTCCTTGAATTGCTTTTGAGTAACCAGGATAATTTTCTACATCCGTTGTTGTTGATAATTGGCCTCCTGGTTGCGAGCCGTAAACTAAAATTGGCTTTAACATTGCCCTTGAAGCATAAATTGCTGCCGTATAACCGGCGGGACCTGACCCAAGTATTAACACTTTTGTGTGTTTAGATGATTTATTATTCATAATGATATGTTTATATAGTAACTAATGTTGAAATTAAAAGCTCTTCTTTTAACGCAAGGAATGCATGGCATGGTAAGCCAAGTAGAAGGGATAGCTAACGGTTTAAAATTAAGATTTAAACACCAAAAAGTGGAATTAAAACCTTTTTGGAATTTCATTCCACCTAAATTAACACCTATTTCGGAAAATTTATTAACAGATAAATTTATATGCGACTCTAGGATTATTATTTCTTGTGGAAGAAAAAGTGTGATTCCCTCCATAGCTCTTAAAAAAAGATTTGGAAAAGAAATATTCAACATTCATATTCAAGATCCGAAAGTATCTTTAAAACATTTTGATTTAATAATTTGTCCTGAACATGACAATTTGTCTGGAGAAAATGTTATAAGCACCAAAGGATCTATACATTATTTAACAAAAAGAGAAATCACTGATAACTCAAAATATTTACGTTTTAATAAAGAAAAGAAAAAAATTGTTGCTTTTATTATTGGAGGTCCAAATAAATATTATAATTATTCAGAAGAACAAGTTCATTTTCTTTTTAATAAGATAAAAGCTTTATTTACCCCAGATAAATATAAGATTGTCGTTATTCCTTCCTATAGGACTCCTGAACTAGTAATTAAAAAAGCTTTTAATACTTTTAGTTTTAATCACCATGTCATTAAAGAAATAAATAAAAAAGCCTACTTAAGCGCTCTAGCAATTTCTGACTATATAATAGTGACCTGCGATTCTACTTCGATGATCTCAGAAGCCGCAATAACTGGAAAGCCAGTTTATGTTGGTATGATGAGGTCAAAAAGACCTAGTGGAAGATTTAAAAAATTCTTTAAACAATTTAATAGATTAGGTATCACAAGAGAGCTAAGTGAAAGTGTTGACATTTGGAGCTATGATAAGTTAGATGAGATAAATAGAATAATTCCAATTATAAAACAAAAGATGAAATCAAATGGCATTATTTAAATCATTACAAAATAAAACAAAATTATACGAAGATCCTTTTAGACATTTTGAGTTTAATGAGCCTTTATCTATTGAAGCAATTAAAGAAATTTGTGATGCTGATATAAAGGATCCAAAAAAAGAAAACCTAAGTTATGATGGTACTAGGGCTTTAGACGGAGGAGGTGGAGCGTTCCGTAAAGGCATAAAGGATGGTGGTAAAGCAAAAAAAATTAGATGTTATGTTACTAAAGAAAATTCAAATATATTTCCTCATTTAACTAATTTTATCGAAGAACTTAGATCTCCTGAGGTTTGCAAGAAAATAGGATCTTTGATTGGTCGAGACTTGAGCAATTCTTTCGTAAGATTAGAAGTAATTTGTGATAGAGAAGGTTTTTGGCTTAAACCACATTGCGATATTAAAGAGAAGCTAATGTCATCAATTGTTTTTGTAAATCCATACGGTGAGTCTGAAAATTTAGGAACGGATTTTTATGATGATAAATTAAATAAAGTAAAAACAGTCCCTTATAAACATAATTATGGATATTTTTTTACCAGCGGACCGAATACTTGGCATGGAATGGAAAAAAAAGAAATAAAAAAAGAGAGAAGATGTATTCAAATTAATTACGTGACTTTTGAGACGGATTGGAAAGTTAAAGATTAAATATCTTGTAAAGAAGTAACAGTAATATCTTTTAAATTAAGCGATTTTATTCCCTCAATACATACCTTAGCAGTGGACATATTTGTGCAATAAGGAACTTTATTTGCTAAGGTAGCTCTTCTTAATGCCAAAGCATCACTTAATTGTGACTCACTATTTCCTCCGCCAGTATTAATGACTAAGGCAATTTTTTTAGCGTTAAGAATATCAACAATGTGTGGTGAGCCTTGATTAACTTTATTAATTTTTTTACAACTAATCCCATGTTGATTTATATATTTTGCAGTTCCACTTGTTGCACAAAGGTTAAAATTTAATTTTAATAGTTGTCTAGCTAGATGAACCCCTTCTTCTTTGTGACTATTCTTTAAGGATATAAAAGCCAAGCCTCCTTTTGGAAGAGAATTAGATGCAGCAATTTGACTTTTAGCGAAAGCCATTCCAAAATTTTTGTCAAACCCCATCACTTCCCCTGTAGATTTCATTTCTGGACCAAGCAATAGATCGCTATTTGGAAATTTATTAAACGGAAATACTGCTTCTTTTACTGCAAACATATTTTTAGTTTTACTTTTTAAATTAAAACTAGATAACTTTTCCCCAGCCATAATTCTTGATGCAATTTTAGCTAAAGGTAAGTTTTTAGCTTTAGATACAAATGGCACCGTCCTGCTAGCTCTAGGATTAACTTCTATAACAAAAATTTTATCTTTTTTAATTGCATACTGCACATTCATAAATCCTTTAACTTTTAAAGCTAAAGCTAATTTTCTGGTCTGTTCCTCAATCTTTTTTATTAAAAAAGTCTTGATAGACACTGGTGGTAAGCTACATGCTGAGTCACCAGAATGAATGCCAGCTTCTTCTATGTGTTGCATAATACCTGCAACAAAAACTTTTTTACCATCAGAGATAGCATCTACGTCCACCTCCATAGCGTTATCTATAAATTTATCAATTAAAATTGGATTTTTTTCTGCAACTTTAAAAGCCTCTTTTACAAAATTTTTAAGTTGTTTTTTTTCATATACAATTTCCATAGCACGACCACCTAAAACATAAGATGGTCTTACCATTAAAGGTAAACCAATTTTTTCTGCTATTTTTAAAGCTTGAGGAATAGTTTTAGCTATTCCACTCTCAGCTTGTTGTAATTTTAATCTATTTAAAAGATTTCTAAATCTATCTCTATCTTCAGCTAAATCTATCGATGTGTACTGTGTACCTAAAATTGGAATCTTGTTAGAGTGTAAAAACTTGGCTAATTTGATTGGAGTTTGACCTCCAAATTGAGTTATAACTCCTACTAAACTTCCTTTGGTCTTTTCTTTTTTGATAATATTAAAAACAAATTCTTCTTTTAAGGGTTCGAAATATAATCTATCACTTGTATCATAATCAGTTGATACGGTCTCGGGATTACAATTTACCATTATTGTTTCAAATCCAGCTTTCTTTAAAGCGAAACTTGCTTGGCAACAACAATAATCGAATTCAATGCCCTGACCAATCCTATTTGGACCACCACCAAGAATTATAATTTTTCTTTTATTTGTTGGAGCAGCCTCACACTCAGTATTAATATTATGGTTTCTTTGATAAGTTGAATACATGTAAGGGGTAAACGACTTGAATTCTGAAGCACAGGTGTCAACTTTTTTATAAACAGGTATAACTTTTAGAGCAGTTCTTTTTTTTCTAACAATATTTTCAGGGATATTTGTAAGTTCAGATAATTTTTTATCTGTAAAACCTATAGATTTTATAAAATTGAAATCATTATATGTTTTCGGTAAACCAAATTTTTTTATTTTATTTTCATTTTCTATAATATCTTTTATTTGATTTAAAAACCACGGATCAATTTTTGAAAGTTTTTGTATTTTATTTAAATTAATTTTTTTTCTAAGGGCTTCACCGATAAGTAATAATTTATTTGGAATATTTTCTTTAAGTTTTTTTATTATTTGTGTTGATGTTAAATTAAATATTTGATCGACACCTGAAAATCCTGTTTCAAGAGATACCAAGGCTTTTTGTAATGACTCCTTGAAATTCCTTCCGATCGCCATAGCTTCACCAACTGATTTCATAGATGTTCCCAACACAGCCTCAGATGTTGAAAATTTTTCAAATGTAAATCTAGGAATTTTAGTTACAACGTAGTCAATTGTTGGTTCAAAAGAAGCAGGCGTGACTTTTGTTATCTCATTCCTTAATTCATCCAACGTGTAACCAACAGCAAGTTTTGCAGCGACTTTAGCTATTGGAAAACCAGTAGCTTTTGATGCTAGTGCTGAAGATCTTGAAACCCTTGGGTTCATTTCTATTATAACCATTCTTCCATTCTTTGGGTTTATTGCAAATTGAACATTTGAACCTCCGGTTTCTACTCCAATTTTTCTTAAGCATGCTATTGAGGCATTCCTCATCACTTGATATTCTTTATCTGTCAGAGTTAGCGCTGGAGCAATAGTAATAGAGTCACCTGTATGAATTCCCATAGGATCAACATTTTCAATGGAGCAAATAATTATACAATTATCTTTTTTATCTCTAACAACCTCCATTTCAAACTCTTTCCAGCCTTCCAAACATTCCTCTACTAAAACCTGATTAACTGGAGACTCATGCAAACCATCTTTAATTATTCTCAAAAAATCTTTTTTATTTTTTGCTATACCACCACCTAGGCCTCCAAGTGTAAATGCAGGTCTGATTATAGCAGGTAGACCAATTTGTTTTAAAACTTTTTGAGCTTTACTCAATTTGTTTACGATTTGTGATTTAGGTAGATCTAAACCGATGTCGAGCATATTTTTTCTAAACTTTTTCCTGTCTTCAGCATTAGAAATTGCTTTGGAATTTGCTCCAATAAGTTCAATTTTATATTTTTTAAGTATTCCTTTCTTTTCAGCCTCCATAGCTAGGTTTAAGGCTGTCTGTCCACCCATAGTTGGAAGAATTGCATCGGGTTTTTCTTTAATTAAGATTTTTTCTAAAACTTCTACAGTTATAGGTTCTATATAAGTTTTATCAGCTACATCAGGGTCAGTCATAATTGTTGCCGGATTAGAATTAATTAAAACTACTTTGTAACCTTCATCTTTGAGCGCTTTACAGGCCTGTGTACCTGAATAGTCAAACTCACATGCTTGACCAATTATTATCGGACCAGCACCAACAACTAAAATCTTTTTAATATCTTTTCTTTTTGGCATTTTTTTTCATACTATTTACAAAATTTTCAAATAAATAAACACTGTCCTGAGGTCCTGGATTAGACTCAGGATGATATTGAACTGAAAAAATAGGCTTAGACTTAAGTTTAATTCCTTCAATGCTAGAGTCAAATAACGACTGATGTGTTACTTGAATATTTTTTGGCAAGCCTTTCTTTACTATTTCAAAACCATGATTTTGACTTGTTATTTCAACATTACCTTTAATCAAATTTTTAACAGGATGATTAGCTCCTCTATGGCCTAAATTCATTTTTTTTGTCTTTGCTCCTAATGTTAAACCAAGCAATTGATGACCTAAACAAATTCCAAATACTGGTAATTTTTTTTTGATAAGTTTTTTTATTATAGGAATAGCATATTTCCCTGTAGCGGCTGGATCACCAGGTCCATTCGATAAAAAAACTCCATCTGGTTCTAACTTTAAAATATCTTCCGCGCTTGTTTTACATGAAACAATTGTCACCTTACAATTAAAATCTGAAAAGTATCTCAAGATATTTTTTTTAATTCCATAGTCAATAGCAATTACATGAAATACTTTTTTCTTATTTTTGATATACCCATCTCCTTTTTTCCAAGTTTTAAAATCTTGCCAAATATAATTTTTTTTAGTTGTTACTTGTTTAGCTAAATCTAGATTTTTAAGACCACTCCAGTTCTGAGTGATTTTTGTTAGCTTTTTTATATTTAATTTTTCTTTTTTTGAAAAAGATATTGTTCCTTTAGGAGCCCCCCTGTCTCTGATAAAATTTGTTAAATTTCTTGTATCAACACCTGTAATTCCAACTATCTTATTTTTTTTTAACCATCCATTTAAGTGTTTTAAAGATCTGTAGTTTGATGGATCAGTAATTTCACTATTAATAATCACACCTTTAGTCCAAATTTTATCAGACTCGTGATCCTCTTTATTAGAACCAACATTTCCAATATGGGGAAAAGTAAAATTGATAATTTGTTCTGCATATGACGGGTCAGATATAATTTCTTGATAACCAGTAATAGATGTATTGAAGCAAACTTCACCGGTAGCAGTTCCTTGATAACCTAAACCTATACCTTTAAAAAATTGACCGTTTTGTAAAACTAAAATAGCGTTGGAATCGATCTTTTTAAGATTTTTGTTTGAGTTTATATTTTTAGCAACTTTCTTCAAATACAACTCATAAGTTAAAGTAAAAAACTTATAAACATGATTTTGCGAAACATATGAAATAGAAATATAATCGTCAAGAAAGTTTTTTTTATTTTAGATAAGAATTGTGATTAAAGTAAAAAAACAAAATTTATGTCCATAAAGACTCAAATAGAAGAAAAGCTAAATCAAGCCCTCAAAGGGAAAGATAAA
>CETK01158790.1_pt1 | contig 10598 bp, 9 predicted proteins | sample 361431 | NCBI WGS metagenome assembly CETK01 (sample SAMEA2622452, study PRJEB7988) | marine metagenome | biome: marine biome (ENVO:00000447); feature: surface water layer (ENVO:00002042); material: "saline water (ENVO:00002010), including plankton (ENVO:xxxxxxxx)" | depth 5 m | reverse complement strand
AATTTTTGAAGGTAGAATTTTTCCTAAGTAAAAAATTATTTTGGATTTAAAATTTTTTGTTTTTATAGTTGTTTCATTATTTGCAATATTTGAAATTATTACTTGTTTAATATTTTTAGAGCTTAATAAATAATGCAAATAAAATTCCGAAAAAGTTTTTCCTATACTATTTATCAATAATAAAATTTTATCATCAAATAATCTTTTAAAATGCTCACCATTTAGAGGTTTTATTACCTTAAAATTTTTAGGAAGTTCTTGAAATAACTCATCTTCGTTCTCCTCAATAATAGAATCTATATCCCACCTTAAAATTTTGTTATTTGAATTAAATAAATTTAATTCCAATTTTCTAGAGTCAATTAAATAAAACTCTTCAAATCTTTTTGATATTTTTTTTAAAAGTAAAGAATTAGAATGAATGTAGTGTCTTAAGGTGTTAAAATTAATTATTATACCGAATATTTTTTGTTTCATTCTATGAAAAATTAAACTGAGGTCCACCCTCCATCAACCATGAATATTGTTCCTGTAATATAAGATGATGCTTCAGAAGATAAGAACAAAACAGATGATGCAACATCTTTTGGGGTACAAAATCTTTTAAGTGGAACTTTATTAATATAATTTTTAATAAATAAGTTATTGTGTGTTTTTTCCTTTATTCCACCTGGGCAAACTGCATTCACTCGTATTTTATATTTTCCATAGTATGAAGCCATCTGTCTAGTTAAATTATTTATACCACCCTTAATAATTGAATAGGTCATGCTCTCTCTCATTTTGGTATTTTTATAAATACTTAAATCTTGTCCAACTACTCCATAAATTGAACTTAATTGAATAATTGAGCCATTTTTCTTTTTTTTTTTCATTAGATCTGCTGAATATTTAGCGAGCCAAACATAAGAATATAAATGGATTTCTAAATTTTTTTTAAAGCTTTTCTCAGAAATTTTTTTAAACGAGTTGTCTTTCCAATCAGATGTTTTTGGATAACTAGAATTAACAAATATGTCTGGAACACCAAATTTTTTTATTAACTTATGATAATTATATTTTAAATTTGTAAGGTCACTACAGTCAAAGTATACTTTTTTAAAATTTGAATTTTTATTTACTTTTTTACTAAATTTTTTATCCAGAGAGATAACTTTACAGCCTGTATCTATTAAAGCTGTGCATATTTCAGTCCCTATTACACCTTTACCGCCAATTACAAAAGCAAGTTTATTTTTATTATTTATTAAATTTTTATAGTTAGACATATATTTACCCAAGAACATCAATCGCTTTTTTATACTCTTGCCACTGACCTGTATCTAACCAAGAGTCGTCATTTATTGGAAATACACCAATTTTCATTTTCTTTAATTTTGCTGCTAAAACTAATTCAGGAAAATCAAATTTTTTACTCTTGGGAATTAATTTAATTACATCCGGTTCAACACAGTAAATTCCAGCCATTGCTAAAAAGTTTATTTTTGGTTTTTCGCTAATATTTTTTAATCTACCCTCTGAACTTAAATTGCACACTCCATATGGGATAATATGCTCCTTGGCTGATGCAACTATAGTAATTTTGTTTTTTTTCTTTTTATGAAAATCATAAAAATCTTTAAAATCTAAATTTACAATTGTGTCACAATTTACCACAAAAAAGCTTTTTTTGATATCTTGCAATAATCTTAATGATCCTGCAGTTCCGAGGGGAATTTTTTCCTTTATGAATAAAATTTTATTTTTGAATTTTAGTTCTTTGAAATACGCTTTGATTATTTCGGCTTTATGGTTTACAGAAATTACAAAATTTTTAAAACCTTGGTTTGAAAATCTTTCTACAATATGTTCAATTACTGGTTTATCATTTATCGGTATCAATGGCTTTGGTAGGATCTGTGTGAAAGGTTTCATTCTAGTCCCCTCTCCACCTGCCATTATGATTACTTTAAGATCAATAATTTTTTTAGAATTTGTATCATCTTTAACACTCTTATTAAAAATTTTGCTCGGATAAAAAACATCAATAACTATTTTTTTATCATTTATAACTGGGACAATATCTAAATTATTTTTAAGAAAAAGTTCTTTTAATTTTTTTTCTGATAAGTTTTTTTTATAAATATATTTTGGGTTTTCATTAAAAATACCAGTAATCTTATCCTCTAATTTATAATTTTTTAATAGAAATTTTCTTATATCTCCATCACTTAAACTTCCTATTAAACGATTTTTTTTATCTACAACAATTAAACATTTTTGACCATTAAGATTTATTAATTGCATGGCTTCTTTTAATGTTTTATTTTTTGTTATTAAAAAATTTTTAATCATTTTTTCTTTTTTATTTTTTTATTTTTGACTATCATTTTAGCAAATTCTAAATCGAAAATATCATCTATTTCAATTGACTTCCATTTGGGCATTTCAAATCCTAGGGTTTTTTTCTGATTAAATGTTCTTTCCTTTAATAGTGAGGAGATTTTTGAAATGTAAATGCTTCCCTCCAAAAAGTAAACTGGTTCTATATCTTGTCGTCTTAAATATTTTTTTTTAGTTTTTTTTAAGGGAACTAAAAATTCTTTTTTTTTTTTAAATAAAAAGAGTGGATTCATCGTGTCTGTTTTACATACACTTACCAAAGAATTAGCTTTAGTTTTTAATAATTTTTTTATGGAGTTATCAATATCACCAAAATCCCTAAAAGGTGATGTAGGCTCCAGAAGAATCACGTAATCAAACTTTTTTCCTTCTTTTTCTAAAAAATTAATTGAATGTTCTACAGCATCTACTGATGGGCTTTTATCCCCAGATAAATTTTTTGGTCTCAAAAAAGGCACTTGAATTTTTTTCTTTTTTCCTATTTTTGCAATTTTGATTGAGTCTGTACTCAGTATAATCATATCAATTTTTTTTGATTTTTTTGCTTCATCTATAGTCCAAGAAACTAATGGCTTATTACCTAATTTCTTTATATTTTTATTTTTAAGACCTTTAGATCCGGATCTCGCTAATATTACTGCTAATATTTTTTTCATTTAAATTTTTTTTATTCTCCTTGAAGTGCATTTTGTAATTTTTGATTCGGTGTGAATAATCTTTTTCCAAGAAAATTTTTTGTATTTTTTAGATGACTAACGTCAATTATAATTCCTCCATTTTTAGATACAACAAAAATACTATTCTTTATTTTTTTATAAATTAATCCGTTTTGGTAAGGATGAAATTTTATTTTTGAATTTGCTTTTTTAGCACTTTTCAATCTTATAATTTTGTTATTTAGCATTGTTGAAGCGCCCACATATGGCTCTGAAAAGGAATTTATAAAATCAACAATTTCCTTTGACTCCCAATTCCAATTAATCCAACCATTTTTTCTTGTATCTAGCTTTGGCCAGTAAAAGGAATTTTTATTTGAAATGTCTTTTAGTTTAAAATTCTTCTCATTTAATAAATCTTTCATAAAATTTCTAATTACTTTTTTTTGATAAATAATAGAAAATTCTTGCATATCTTTTAATGATGTACGAATTCTGTGAGGAAATTTAAAACTTTTCTTAAACAAATATTTTCCAGTATCTATCTTTTCGTTAATGAGGTGTATAGTTGTTCCAGAATTAAAGTTGTTTGTTAAAATATTCCAAGACAATCCTCCTGCCCCTCGAAAAAATGGTAAGTTTGAGTAATGAATATTTATAAGTCTATTATTGAATAATTTAATATCTTTTTTTTTAAATATCCATCTACAAGAATTTGAAATCCCTAAGGAATGTTTATTAATAAAATTATATTTATGTAGAATATTTAAATTATTTAATATTCTATATTCAATTTTATTTTTTATTAAATACTTTCTTAAAGTAAGATTTTCTGAAATAATTTCTTTGCTTTGTGGTTTACTTGTAAATACAAAAACTTTTTTTTTTTGAAGCTTTAAAATTGAACAAATATCTGCAATTAATTTTCCACCTCCAAAAATTATAAAATTATTTATTTTATTAAATTTTATGGATTTCATTATTTAATATTCCTCATTTCAATTCCATGGTTTCTCAGATAGGTTCGTGCTTGCATTGGGCAATTATCTCCAAAGTGAAAAATGCTTGAACATGCTGCAGCTGAGACATCTGTTTCGCTGAACAAATTTACAATATGTTGAAAATTTCCAGCTCCACCGCAAGTTATCAGTGGAATCTTTAGTTGGGAGGATATTTGTTGGGATATTTCTAAATCATAACCTCTCATTAAGCCATCCCTATCAATATTATTAATCATGATTTCACCAGCTCCCAAATCTTGATAAACCTTTGCTAACTCCAATGGTGATAAATTAGTTTTTTTTTTCCCTGAATGCGTCCAAACAAAAAATTTTTTTTTTTCTTGGTCGAATTTATAATCTATACCTGTGACTATGGCCTGAGAACCAAATTTTTTAGCTGATTCTATAATTAAAAAATTATTATATAATGCTTCAGTCGTGATTAAAACTTTATCTGCACCATTTGCCAAAATTTGTCTTACATCTTCCTCACTTTTTATTCCTCCTCCCACAGTAAAAGGCATAAATGCATCTTTTGCTGCATTAGAAATGATCTCAATTAAAGTTTTTCTTGTTTCGCTATTTGCAGTTATGTCAATAAACATTAATTCATCTGCATATTGAGATGTATAAATTTTTACTGCTGTACTTGGATTACCAGTATCAATAAAATTTTGAAAATTTTTACCTTTTACCATTCTACCGTTTTTTAAAAGTAAAACTGGTATTATTCTTTTTTTTAACATTAGTCCTTTAAGTTTACAAAATTTTTTATAAGTTGAAGACCTGAGGGTAAACTTTTCTCTGGATGAAATTGAGTTCCGATCACATTATCTCTCACAACCGTTGATGTAAAATTTTTTCCATAATTAAATTCTGTTAAAATAAGTTTTCTATCTACTGGATTGCATGAATATGAATGAACAAAATAATAATCAATATTTTTGTTAATTTTGTTAAACAATTCATGTTCTTTTTTAAATATCAAGCTATTCCAACCAACATGAGGTAACTTTAAATTTTTATCAACCTCCATCTCAGTAACTGAGCCTTCAATTAAATTTAAACCTTCAGTTTCACCGTCTTCAAAACCGTTTTTAAATAAAAGCTGCATTCCTAAACAAATACCAAATAAATACTTTCCTGATTTTACAAATTTTTGAATTTTATCATTCCATTTTTTTTTAACTAATAAATCCATACCAGCTTTAAAGGAGCCAACGCCGGGTAAAACTATCTTTGAGTATTTTTCAATTAAATTTGGATCTTCAAAAACCTCCACTTCTTGTGATACTTTTTTAAAAGCATTTTTAACAGAGGATAAATTTCCTAAGCCATAATTTATTATGCCAATCATTTCTCTTTATTATCTTCTCTATACCACTGGTCAAAATCCCATGTTTTTGGAGCTATTTCATTTGATTTATAATTTGGTTCATGAGGTGGAATAACAGTTCTATCTACAATTTCGTTAAATTCTTGTTCCGATAAACCCACATATTCTAAAAAAATATCAAGTGAAGGTGGTTTCCTACCATCGTACTTTTCGTTTATCTGTTTTGCTTCATCTGGTGACATTCTTTTATTTCTAACATTTAGTGAATTAATTTGTGAAACTCTACTATAGCCTCTCTTTAAAAACTTTATATAATCTCTTGTTCCTTGCATAAAACACTCTATTTTTTCACCATGCTGATTAATCTTGCTTGGAACACCCTCAAGCTCATCGATTTTCCATCCCAATTCCTTTTTAATTATCTCTGTATTTTTGTGATGATCCCAAGGAATAAAGCTCCCTAAAGCAACTGGCATATACTTTAAATCCTCGAGTTCTTTAATGTCAGGAAATGTGTAGGGTATTAAATCTCTTTTATCTACGGGATCTTCTGGGGTATCAATCATACCATGCATATCCTCTGCTGTAATTCCTAGTGTCCTTATCATATTAAATCTTTCCTCATTTTCTAAATCAATACCTTCTGCATCCGTATTATAATCATAATAAGTATTAAATTCAGCTTGAGGTTCTCCGTAAAATATAAGTGGAACTTTATGCATAAGCGCTAATCTTATAGGGTAAGAATAAATTCCTGTATGACAGTGCCAACAAAAATCTGTTTTTCGTCTAAAGGACTCTAACATTACTTTCTTCACAATTTTCCAATTCGGGGTGAAATCTATAAAGTCTACACCTAATTTTTTTAAAATTTTATCAACATTTTCTTGAATAGTTTTTCTTATAAAACCATGATTAAATCTAACTAATAATGGTTTTATTTTATATTCTTTCATCAAATAATTAAGTTGAAAAACACTATCTTTTCCACCTGAAAAAGGAATAATGCAGTCGTAAGCATATTTTCCTCTATTCTCTTCAATTATTCTATCTAAAAGTAATTTTCTTTTTTTCCAATCAATATTCTCTTTTTTTTTTGATGCCTCACAAATATTACAAATTCCATTCTTATCAAATTCAATAGTCTCATAAGTTTCAGGTATTTGACATTTAACACACTTTTTCAAATTTTGTTTATTCTCAGTCATTATTAAGTTACCAATTAATTATAAAAAAACTGTTTAACAAATTAACTAGTTTGTACTGTAAACTCATTTTTATATAAGTATTAATTTTTTCTAAAAACATAAATCAGCTACCCAGTAAGTCTTTTAAAAGTGGAATGTTTAATTTCTCCTTTTAGAGGAAAGTTTCCATTTTCTAAACAGTCACGTATTTTCTTAAAAACAATATTTGCAGTTTTCAAATACTTTTTAATTATTACATGATTATAAGCGTAACTTGTAGCCACTTGTGGACCGGCAAGGAATCCTTTCTTTAGCATTTCTTGTGTAAAATAAGTCATAATTTCCTGACCATTAGAATAATCAAATCTTAAATATGGAATACAATCTTGGCCACTTATGCCTATTTTAACATTATTTTTTTTTGCAATTTCTATCCAACCTTTTTTTATAATTCTTCCATAATTAGATATTTTTTTATTTATCTTTAACTGTTTTAATTTTTTTAGAGTAGTATTGGCTGCTATAAAACCTAGTCTATCAGTCCACATAGTTGAGCTAATAAATGTTTCCTGAGCTACTTGCATTATTTTTTTTCTACCTATTATTGCAGAAATTGGATATCCATTTCCAATTGACTTTCCAAAAATTGCTAAATCAGGGTTTACTTTCAACTTCAGATGCAATCCTCCGTAATTATCTTTAAAACCAGAGGTAATCTCGTCAAAAATAAGTAAAGCATTATTCTTTTTTGCAATAGATTTCACTTGTCTTAAAAAGTTACGTGAGGGTTTAACTCCTCTCATTGGTTCCATTATTATAATTCCAATATTATTATTTCTTTTTTTAAAAATTTTTTTTAATGAATTTATATCGTTGTAAAGAAATGGCTTTATGGAATTCTTAAATGAATTTGAAACTCCTTTTGTTTTAAGACCTGGAAGTAATTGTTTATCTAAATTTTTTGAGTTTGACATGTTTGTAGCTAAATACCAATCATGCCATCCATGATATCCACAAAATGCAATGTTATTTTTATTTGTAAAAGCTCTCGCTATTCTTATCGCAACCATACATGCTTCACCTCCAGATTTACAAAACTTTGCCATTCCTGACCATTTATGAATATTTAGAAGTTCTTTTGCTAAATCTACTTCCTCTGTTGCATTTAATGTGCACATGGAGCCAGATTTTAAACCATTAATTAAGGCTTTATTAATATCATCATTTGAATATCCCAATACACATGCTGTAACACCCATTCCAGCAAAATCGTAATAAACTTTATTGTTTAGGTCCCAAACCTTACATCCTTTAGCCTTTTTATAATAAGTTGGCCAATGCCCAGGCAAAAATAATTCACTCCTTTTGGATAGTAATTGATTGCCACCTGGAATAATTTTTTTTGCTCTATTTAAAAGTTTTTGTCCCTTATTCATATTCTCTATTTTTTTCAATTATATAATCTCCCAATACCAAAATATCTAAGCCGCAAGTATGAAAAGTTCGTATTGCATCTGATGGATTTTCAACAATTGGTTCTCCATTCAAATTAAAAGAAGTATTAACTAATACTGGAACATTTGTTAATTTATAAAATTCTTTAATCAATTTATAAAATTTTGGATTATAATTTTCGAAAACAGTTTGTACTCTTGCAGTTCCATCAGTATGTGTCACCGCGGGTATTTTTTTTTTCCAATTATTCCTTACCATTATTGCTTTCTCCATAAATTCAATTTTTTCACCTTTTTTAATATCAAAAATTTCATGTGCTTTTTCGCCTAACACAGCTGGTGCAAAAGGTCTAAAGCTTTCCCTATATTTAACCGCTTTGTTTATAATATTCTGAGTATTTTTATTTCTCGGGTCAGCAATTATAGATCTATTTCCTAAAGCTCTATGTGTAAACTCCATCCTATCTTGAAACCAACCTATCAAGTACCCTTTTGAGATTTTATCTGCAACATAAGATGACACTTTTTTTATCTTTTGAAATTTTAAACCATACCTATTAAGCAGGCTCTTAATTTCTTTATCCGAATATTTTGGGCCTAAATAAACAGATTTATTCTCAAAGGATTTTTTTTTAACTTTTTTTAAATTTTTATTAGCCAAAAAAGTTGCTCCAATTGATACTCCTAGATCATCTGGCCACGGAGGAATAAAATTATTTTTGTAAATTCTATTTTTTTCTAATCTACCATTAAAAACACAATTCATTGCTGCGCCGCCTGCTAATACTACGTTATTTGATTTGCCACCTAATCTTTTTGTTATCTTAAGCAAATGAAAAACAATTTTCTCAAATGTCCTTTGTAATGCACCAGCAATTTCGTGATGCCTTTTTGTAATCTTTTCATTTTTAATTCTTGGTTTTCCAAATAATTCCTCTAACTTTTTGTTGTAAAAATTTGGTTTTCGATCAAATAAGTAAAAATCAAAGTATGACAAATTTAATTCAAAACCATTTTCATTTAATTTATAAATTTCTAAAAATTTTTTATCATATAAATTTTCTTTTCTCGAAAACGAGGCTAAAGCCATTGTTTTCCATTCATCATTATCTGGCTTAAATCCTAAAAAATCCGTAAAAGTGCCATAAAGCAACCCAACAGAATGAGGGTAAGATATTGAGTGGAAATTATTCAGTTTTTTTCCGTCAAAATTACCCATTAAACAAGTTTCTACTTCTCCATGACCATCAATTGTTAAATAATCACATTTATTAAATGGTGAGACAAATATTGCTGAAGCTGCATGACAGTCATGATGATTTAGGTAAACAATTTTTGTTTTATCGAAAGATAAACTCATAGTACCTGGACTATAGTTTTTAGTTGCTTTTAAAATATTTGAGGGAATATTGCTTAACATTTCTCCACGCCAACTAATATTGCTATCCCACCTCGATGAGGCAGAGCTTATATTTAGACCAGGATTCCATGGTATTGCTATTAAATCTAAATCATCCCAGGTTAATTTTGAGTTTTTTAAACACCAATTAGCTGAATTAATTGGAAAATCTGTAGTCCATTTTCTTCTTGTAAATCTTTCCTCTGGTGCGGCACTCACAAGTTTTCCATTAACCATTAAGGCAGAGGAAGATATATGAGTCCAGGGATAAACTGATAAGATTTTCATTATAATTTTATAAGTTCATCGGGTTGAAAGTTTTTTTTTGCTTTTTTGTCTATTAGACTCGATATTTTCATAGGACTTAATCCATTTCCAGGTCTTTTTGTTGTTAAATTTAAATATGAAAATACCTCATTTTTTTTTATAAACTTTTTAGCTACTATACTTTTTCTTGCAATATTTATATTTTTTAATTCACATTTTTGTAATTTTTTTTGTCCATTTCCATTCATCACTTCAAATATTCTTAAATAATCTACCATTTTTTTAAATTCATTAGGCTCTAGAGATGCTTTGTGATCAGGACCAGGCATATTATTATTCAATGTGAAATGTTTTTCAATAATCTTGGCACCTTTTGAAACTGCTATCAAGGGTGCCAATATACCTAAAGTATGATCTGAATAACCAATTCTTAAATCTAAATTTTTTTTCAAATTTTCTATAGCAGATAAATTTGCATATTTATTTTCCACTGGATAATCCGTTACACAATGTAAGATACAAATACTTTTTTTGAACTTATTATGTAATTTTTTATTTTTAATTATTACTTTTTTTTTATTAACAAACTTATAGATTTCATTATTTGCAATTATGTTTAAACTTAAGACTATTTCTTTGAGATTAGACATTCCTGTAGATAAAATTATCTTACTTTTAGTTTTTTGAAGTTGCACTAATAAAGGATAATTATTAATTTCTCCTGATGGAACTTTAATATATTTTGTTTTTAATTTTTTAGACAGAAAATTTACACTCTCTTCATCAAAAACAGATGAAATAAATTCAATATTGATTTTTTTACAAAATTTTTTTAATTCAAAATAGTTTTCATTTTTTAATTCTAATTTTTTTAACATTTCATATTGAGTTTCATTTTTCTTAGTATTTTTTTTTT
>CETK01021716.1_pt1 | contig 10603 bp, 6 predicted proteins | sample 361431 | NCBI WGS metagenome assembly CETK01 (sample SAMEA2622452, study PRJEB7988) | marine metagenome | biome: marine biome (ENVO:00000447); feature: surface water layer (ENVO:00002042); material: "saline water (ENVO:00002010), including plankton (ENVO:xxxxxxxx)" | depth 5 m | reverse complement strand
GATATAGAATATTGGTTGTTGGAGGAAGCCAAATTACAACGACAACCAAAGGAAAAACCTCTCTCCAGAAAAGTTGCTTTGGTCACAGGTTCAGGCGGAGGCATTGGCAGGGCCATAGCTGACAAACTTATTTCTGAGGGAGCCAATGTCGTATTCACTGATATCTCTGAGAAATACCTTGAGGAGGCTACTTTACAATACAGTTCTGACCAAGCCATAGGGTGTCAATGTGATGTTACTAAAGCCGAGAGTTTAGAGGATGCTATTCAAAAAACCTGTTTACAATTCGGTGGTTTAGATATAGTGGTTCACAGTGCCGGTTTAGCGATTTCAAAGCCACTTGCTGACACTACAGAAGCAGAATGGGATTTATTGCAAAACGTACTTGTTAAAGGCCAGTTCCTTTTGTCAAAACTAGCCGCTAGAATAATGAAAATACATGGTTTAGGTGGAAGTATAGTTAATATTGCAAGTAAGAACGGTTTGGTTTCCGGGCCAAACAATGCAGGATATGGAACAGCAAAAGCCGCACAGATGCATCTGTCAAGACTTTTGGCAGCCGAATTGGCCTCAGATCAGATCAGGGTCAACACAATCAATCCTGATGGAGTGATTGTAGGGAGTAAAATCTGGGAAGGTGAATGGGCAAAGGGGCGAGCAAAAGCTTATGGCATCACCGTCGAGGAGTTGCCCGCTTACTATGCAAAAAGAAATCTTTTGAATAAAATCATTAAGCCTGAGGACATCGCCAATGGAGTTTTTGCCCTATTAGCCCTGTTGGATAAAAGTACAGGAAACACCATCAATGTGGATGGAGGAATGGCAAATGCCTTTGTTAGATAAACGTAAAAATCATGTTGGATCAAAACAAAATAAAAACTTTTAACAAAGAACAACTGCCGTCGCATAAAATTAATTTTGACCATTTAGAAGAAAGATTAACCCAAAAAGGTTTGGATTTAGAGGCTGTGGTTGATCAAATCGGTGCCTTACAGATTGCCGTTCCCAGTTGGGCACTGGGAACCGGAGGGACTCGTTTTGGGAGATTTTCCCTTGGGGGTGAACCTTCGACTTTGGAGGAAAAAATAAAGGATGTAGGAATTCTACATGCTTTAAATCAGTCTAGTGGTGCCATTAGTCTTCACATTCCTTGGGACATACCAAAAGATTACAATGCTATTAAAGATTTAGCTAACGGATTAGACATCGTCTTCGATGCAGTCAATTCGAACACTTTCCAAGATCAGGCTGAGAGTCTACATTCTTATAAGTTTGGGTCATTGTCACATATTGATAAAGCGGTGAGAAAAGAAGCTATTCTCCATAATAAAGAAGTTATCAACCATGGCATTGAACTAGGCTCTAAGGCTTTGACAGTCTGGTTGGCCGACGGAACTTCTTTTTCAGGCCAACATGATTTTCGAGGGGCATTTCAACGTACTTTGGAATCACTAGAGGAGATTTATGATCATTTGCCTTCGGATTGGAAACTTTTGATAGAATACAAACCCTATGAGCCTAACTTTTATTCCATGGTTATTCCTGATTGGGGAACGTCACACCTTTTGGCATCAAAACTTGGAGATCAAGCTAGTACTTTGGTGGACTTGGGTCATCATTTACCTAATACCAATATAGAACAGATAGTTGCTTTGTTAATGCATCTAAATAAGTTGGGAGGATTTCATTTTAACGATAGTAAATATGGGGATGATGATCTCACAGTTGGAAGCATCAAACCTTATCAGTTGTTTTTAATTTTTTGTGAGCTGGTTAAGGGCATGCGGGAAACTGCAAATCCTGAGTTGTCCTGGATGATCGATGCCAGTCATAACCTCAAAGATCCCATGGAGGATTTGTTACAATCTGTGGAAAGTATCAAAATTGCTTTTGCTAAAGCCTTATTGGTAGACTACGATAGATTGAAAGTCGCTCAGTCAAAAAATGATGTGGCGGGTGGACAATCTATTTTGCAGGAAGCCTTTAGAACCGATGTCAGACCGCTTGTCAAAGAGTCGATTTATAGAAAAGGTGGAGCCTTGGATGCTCTTGAAGCTTACCGCTATTTCGATATTCGTAATAAACTAATAAGTGAAAGAGGTAGGGACTCTAAATCAACTGGACTCTAATGAAAAAAGATTGTTGTTTGGTTTTTGATATAGGGAAAACCAACCAAAAATATTTTTTATTCGATACTGACTTTAAAATCTTGGCTCGAGAAAAAGTCACCCTATCCAAAATAGAGGATGAGGATGGACACAGTGCCGAAAATATCCACGAAATTGTCTCCTGGATGAAGGAAAGCTTTGAGACTTTATTAGCATCAGAGACTTTTGTAATTAATAAGGTAAATTTTTCCGCTTTTGGTGCTACCCTGATCCACTTAGATAAGAAGGGAGAGGTAGTTGCTCCAGTTTACGATTACCATAAGCCGGTGGAGACCAATACTTTTGAGCCTTTTTATAGGGATTATGGCCCTGAATCCGTTTTCGCCTCACACACGGGATCTAAAAATTTGAATTTACTCAACTCCGGGAAACAGCTTTATTGGCTTAAATACAAACGTCCTGCGATTTTCAAAAAAATTCGTTATAGTTTGCATTTACCTCAGTATTTAAGTTATGTGTTTACGGGAGAAATGTACACAGAATTAACCAGTATAGGTTGTCACACCGATCTTTGGGACTATAAAAAAAAAGAGTATCACCAATGGGTAAAAGCGGAGGGAATTGACTGTTTTTTTCCACCCATTGTTGAAACCCAAAAAATGGTTGTCAAAAAATTTGGAGGTAGAAAAATATCTTTTGGTATAGGAATTCACGATAGTTCCTCCGCTTTGCTAACTTACCTATTGAAAGGAAAAGAGTCTTTTATACTATTATCAACAGGAACATGGTGCATCAATTTTAACCCCTTTTCAAATAATTCACTTTTTGATCAAAAACAAATAAATGCTGGAGCTACTGCGTATATGAAAATTGATGGAAATCCCGTAAAAAGCTCACGCCTTTTTTTGGGAGAGGAACACCGATTGAAAGTTGAAAAATTAATTGAACATTTCAGTATGCCAAAATTTTACCATTGCAGACTCCAATTGGAAGAGCAAGTTGTGGATGATGTACTCAAAAAATCAAAAAAATACTTTCACTGGAAATACTTAGACAACAGCCATGCTCCAGCCAAGGATGATTTAAGCTTTCCCAATTTTGAAGCTGCTTACTATCAACTGATGAGAGAACTTACGGATTTACTTATAAGTGAAATTGATGTCATATGTGAAACCTTACCAAAAAAAATATATATCGATGGTGGATTTTCAGACAATAAAGTATTTCTTGCCCTTTTAAAAAAACAATTTCCACAACAAAAAATCAAAGCAAAACCTGCTTCTTTTGCATGTGCTTTGGGAGCTGCCCAATTGATTACTAAATCATTATAAGATTAATTCATTATATTGTAATAAAACCAAATTCTATTTTTATTAAAAAATCAATTATAAAATGCGCACGCTTTATACTATTTTAATTTTTTTGTCAGTTTTATCGGTTAAAGCTCAAAAAACAATAATTACCCAATTAGAAGTTGACAAACTTATTAATCCTTTGGGATTGGACAGCAGAAATCCAGATTTCTCATGGAGAATTAAATCTGATGAATATGATTTAAACCAAACTCATTACCAGATTTATGTTGCAACAGACAAAATATTTTCAAAACAAAGTTTGGTTTGGGATTCTGGTAAAGTCAACTCTTCAGAGTCTGTTTATGTGAAATATCAGGGTAAATCACTTGATTATGCAACCAAGTATTATTGGACAGTGAAGGTTTGGACCAATCAATCAGCAAAACCTAAACAAAGTAAAATTAGCTTTTGGACCACAGGCTTGATGAACGAAAAGCAATGGAAGTCAAAATGGATAGGAGTTAAAAATGAAGATAGAAAGAGCCCAAAGAGCCCCTACTTTACTAATGACTTTATTATAGAAAAAAATATAACATCAGCAAATCTATTCATCACCTCCAGAGGGATTTATGAGGCTCATATCAACGGTAAAAGGGTTGGTAAATCATACCTAACCCCCGGATGGACCTCATACAATAATAGAATTCAATACCAAGCCTATGATGTGAAAGAGATGCTTACATCGAGAGATAATAGATTGGGTGTCATTCTTGCTGATGGGTGGTTTAGGAATTTCAGACCTAATAGAGGTAAGAGAAAAACTGATTACGGAGATGAGCTGTCATTTATTACTGAACTGGTAATAAGTTATCAGGACGGTACAAAGAAAAGTATTATTAACGATGACAATTGGAATTATCATTTTGCATCTATTCAAAATTCATCAATATACAATGGTGAGGTTGTAGATTTTAATTTATCTGACCCAACTTGGTCAATGCCAAAAAAGAAAAATATAAATTCAAAAAAAGCCCAGTCAGTATCAAGCTATACAGGAAAGCTCGATCACACGAGAAACGAAATGATCAAAAAAAGAGAGATTCTTAAAGCAAAGGAATTAATCATTACTCCATCAGGAGACAAGGTCATTGATTTTGGTCAAAATCTTGTAGGATGGGTGCAGTTCAAATCAGATCTTCCCAGGGGATCAAAGGTAACTTTATACCACTCCGAAGTTCTTGACAAGGCTGGTGAGTTTTATACGACCAACCTTAGGGCAGCGAAACAAAAAAATACATTTATTTTAAATGGTAAAAAAGATCAACTTTATCACCCCACCTTTACATTTCAGGGATTTAGATATCTAAAAGTTGAAGGTGTAAGTCAAATAAATATTGACAATTTTCAGGCGGTTGCACTTTACTCGGATATGGAATTTACGGGGTCATTAACTACTTCAAATGAATTGATCAATAAGCTTCAACAAAACATACAGTGGGGTCAAAGAGGCAATTTTTTGGATGTTCCCACAGACTGTCCACAAAGGGATGAAAGATTAGGATGGACCGGAGATGCGCAAGCATTCTTTAGCACTGCTGGATTTAATATGGACGTCAAAAACTTTTTTGATAAGTGGTTGATGGACTTGACTTATGATCAGAGACCTGACGGTGCCGTACCCGGGGTAGTTCCTCATAACAATTATTTAGGTCTCAATGATTCAAACGAACTTAAAGGAAGTTTTGGTAGAACCGGATGGGCAGATGCTGCTACCATTATTCCTTGGCATTCATATTTAATTTATGGCGATCCAAAAACTATAGAACGACAGTATTCAAGCATGGTAAAATGGATCGATTTTATGACACAAAACTCGAAGGATTATCTTTACATAAAAGAGGACCACTGGGGAGATTGGTTGTTTTTCTCTAGAGATGATGATAATTCTGGTCGATCTGCTGTGACCAGTAAAAAGTTAATTGCTCAAGCATTTTATTGTTATTCAACTCAATTGCTTATCAAGTCTGCAAAAGTTTTGGGCTACGATGACGATGTTAAAAAATATACTGATCTCTATGAGAAATTGGTTAAGGCGTTCAATGATGAATTCGTTACTAAAAATGGTATGTTGGTTTCTGATTCCCAAACCGCTTATGTTTTGGCATTACAATTCCAACTACTTTCTGAAAAAAATGCGAAGATTGCTGTTGAGAGGTTGGTTAATAATATTGAAGACTATGGTCACCTCACTACTGGGTTTTTGGGAACTCCATTCCTTTGCCATGTGTTGTCTGATAATGGAAAAAATGATGAAGCAATAAAATTAATGCTCAGGACAGAATACCCCTCATGGCTATATCCTGTAACCAAGGGAGCTACAACGATTTGGGAGCGATGGAATGGGATCAAGCCAGACGGGAGCTTTCAGTATCCCAGCATGAATTCATTTAACCACTACGCTTATGGTGCCATAGGCGAGTGGATGTACGCTAACCTAATGGGGCTGAAAATCAATGAGGAATTTCCTGGTTATAAACGTTATACCATTCAACCGCTATTCGACAAGAATTTTGATCTAGTAGTCGGAAGCTTTGATTCAAATTATGGGAAAATTGCAGTGGCTTGGTCACGTAAAAATGGAAAACTACAATTAACCCTAGAGATACCCGCCAACACTTCTTCCGATGTCATTCTTAATAAACCTTCGGAGGGGAGTTGGAAGTTGGATAACCCTAAACTGGTCTCCAAAATTTTGAGTAAGCAGGAGAATAATCAAAAAACACGTTTACTTTTGGGGTCGGGAAAATATAATTTTTCTTTTGTAGCGAACTGATTTATTGAGCGTATTTTGCAATTTTTCTTTCTAGCTTTTCCCTCATTTCTTTTACCACATTGGTATAGTTGGGGTTACCCGCTAAATTCTTGAGTTCCTCTGGATCGGTTGTCAGATCATAGAGTTCGTCTTTAGCTTCTATGTCTCTATACCTCATGAATTTCCATTTTTCGGTTCTTATACCCTCACTGGGAGGGATGGGTTCAAATTCCCATAAATGCTCTATCAAGAGTTCCTCTCTCTTGTTGGGAGATTGACCGGTCTTTACATAAGGTGTCAAAGAGTTTCCATGTGTTTCTAGTTTAGCGTCAATTCCAGCAAAATCTAAAATAGTAGATGCTAAATCTACATTGGCGACCATGTCATCAACATCATAGTGCTGGTTTATACGTGGATCAAAAATGATCAATGGTACCCTGACCGAGTTGTCATACATTAACCATTTGCCTGCCATTTGTCTCTCTCCTAGAAAATAGCCATTATCTCCCATCCAAATAATGATCGTATTGTCTTCAATTTCTTTTTCTTTAAGCTTTTTTCTTATTTTTCCTAGTTCATTGTCCACCCCACTGATCATTTTGTAATATCCTTTAAGACTTTCTTGATAACGTTCGGGGGTATCATATCGCCAATACCAACGAGTTCTATTAAATCCTTCCCTTACCTCTTTCGGCAGAACATTAAATTGTTTATCGGAGGCATTTTTTGGTCCTGGGATATCGACATCTTTATAATAGTTATCTACTTCTTCTTGCCAGAAATATTGTTTTTGAATCCCCTCCCAGGCACCATCATGTGCGTGGGGAGCACTAAAGCTAATAGACAAACAAAAGGGTTGATCTTTAGTACTATTTTCGATGAAACTTATGGCTTTGTGTCCGGTATACCTGGTAAGGTGAACCGTATCTTTTCCAATGGTTTTGTAATAATATCCTCTTTGATCTTTGAAATTGTTGTTTCGATCATATACCTCGTGTTCAGAAAATGATTCGGTCAACCCTCCATTATTTTTAATCCCAAGTTTTCCAAAAAAGCCAGTATTATAACCTTTTTTCTTTAGTTGGTAAGCATAATTTTGTTGGTTGTAGATCGAGTCAAGGATTGTGCCACCAAGGGTAAAATTGTGTTTTCGCTCATACAGTCCCGTGATAATAGTCGCACGACTGGCACCACAGATTGGGGTGGTTACGAAAGCCTTGTTGAAATATGTTCCTTCTTCTGCCAATTGGTCTTGTTCGGGAGTGACGATAATTTCATTTCCGGCGTATCCAATGGCATCCCACCTTTGGTCATCGGTAACAATTACTATGATATTTGGAGGATTTTGGGCTTTGGTTTTTTCATCGCATGACCAAAAAAAAATCAATAAAAAGAAAAGTTTGAGCGTTCTGATCATCATAGGGAGAATACTTTATTTAGGTTTAATTGTTTTGGAGAACGGTTGGGATGAGTTTCCATCAGGTCACTCATGTATTCCCACCATTTTTGTACTATGGGATTTTCTCCCAATGACTGGGAGTCACGTCCATAAGTTTCCTGATAGGCGAACAGACAGTCAGTTTCCGGATCATGGAAAATGTGATATGTACCAATACCCGATTCTTTGAGAAGTTCCGCCAATTCAGGCCAGATTCTGTCATGACGTTTTTGGTATTCCTCAACCACATTAGGTTTAAGATACATTTTAAAGGCTAATTGATACATAAAGTTTTGATTATATTCTTAGTGGATCGGTTGCCACCATTCATTAATTTGGCTGCTCATTTCTTCTACTATTTCAGGATATCTTTTAGCTAAATTAATTTTTTCTTGCGGATCCTGCTCCAAGTCAAATAATTGAATTTGGTTAGAATAGAACCCATAATAATTTGATCTAGGATCTGTAAAATCTCTGATTACTAAATCCGTATTGGGTACCATTAACTTCCATTTTTTATTTAAAGCAACTTTATACAAAACAGTCTCTGTTGGTTTTTCTACATTCAAAATATCGTGGTTGTAACATTCGATGAATAGTGTTTGCCGTTTTTCTAATTTTTCATTGTCCAGAACATTGATCCCGGGAAGTTTGTTATTTTTAACATTTAAAAAGCTTAATACAGTTGGTACCAAATCAATATTGCTGACCAATGTCGAGTGATTCATTTCCGGTTCGATCACTCCAGGTAATTTGAACATGATTGGGGTTCTCACTCCTCCTTCATGTGGAGCTCTTTTTGATCTTGGGGCGTACCGATTTCGTTTATTGGATTGGATCCAACCGTTATCGGTAGTGTAAACAACCAAGGTATTTTTATCCAATGATTTTTCTTTTAAGTGCCTCATCAAATCACCCACTGTCTGATCCAACCATTCACACATTGCCCAGTATTTGGCAACACTTTCATTTGGTGCTACTTCAATATATTTTTCTAGTAGTTCTTTAGAGGGGTTGTGAGGAGTGTGAGGTAGAAAAGGAGCATACCAAACAAAAAATGGGACATTCTCTTTTTGAGTTTGATCTATAAAATTAAAAATTGGATCCAAGCCCTCTCGACCAATTTTTAAGCCTTCGTCACCGTGTCTCCCATTTCTATTGTAGTCACCATGTGTCATTCCAGAATCAAATTTTCCTTCTTTCCATGATCCCATCCACCATTTTCCAGATTGGAAAGATCGGTAGCCTTTTTCTGAAAGATACTCTGTCAAGAGTTTATGCTTGTAAAATTTTGATTTGATTACATCAAATTGATCATTACGCTCTTTGCTAAAAAGGTAATTATTAGATTTTTTTTTGACAGTCTTTTTTGGTTCATCAAGTGGATACCCACTTTTTATCCATCTACTAGCATCCCGATTTGAGTTTCCAGCATCATTACCTGTTTGTCCGTGTTGAAAAGCATATTTACCTGTAATGATGCTCGCCAAAGATGGGCCACAAAGTGGACTGGTCACATAACCTCTGGTGTAAGTAGCCGATTCTTTTGCTAATTGGTCAATATTAGGGGTTTGGATGTGTGGGTGGTCCATAAAACTGTAATCTCCCCATGCTTGGTCATCAGAAAGGATAAAAATAATGTTAGGTGGGCTTTTTTCCTCAAGCTTTTGTTTTTTTGGGCTACCACAAGAGCATAAGACTAAAAAACATAGAGTTTTGAGCAATGATTGATACATACTTGATATTGATTTTTTTAAATGTAATCAATTTAGATAAAACTTTTATCCTTTGTTGTCCTATTCAATTAGAAAGTATTTTCTATTTAGAAATCTCTAAGGGTATTAATTTAGGATCTTCTAAAAGTCCGGCCTCCAAAAGTTCCCATTTTGAGGTATCAAAAGGTTGATAATCGAGTCCCACCATATTAATATTATAAAAGGTTTTCCATTCTTCACCTCTTGCCTCCTTTGCTTTGATGCGATTGGCTCCCGTGTTAGTGACTTGAATACGAAGGGTGTTTTTCCCCTTTTTCAAACTTTTAATGGTAAGCTGATAGGGATTGGACCATAATGTGCCGATGAACTTGTCATTTAACCAAATTTTTGCGCTTTCCCGGACATCTCCCAATTCCAATAGCCAAGCCCCCTTATGCTCTGTTGGCCTGTTGAATTTGATTTCATATTGAGCAGTGCCTGAAAAGGTTTCCATTTTTTTACTCCATTGGGTCCAGGAGGTTAATCGATTGGTTTTTTTTGAAAAGTCAGTATCCGGCCCCCCTTTTATCAATTTAAAATCCCAATCACCAACGATTTTGTAGGAGTTTTTCGACGGTTTGTAATAATCCCATTTTGGTTTGTTGATCTTGTTAAAAGTTTTAAGAAAAAGACTTGATCCCGAAGGTAGCGAAAGCTTTACCTTAGTGATATCTGCTTGATATTCTGTGATAGCTTTCCCTATTTTTCCAGTAAGTGGGTCAAAGATCAAAACCTCTTTATTCGGAATGGCCAAGGAGACAAATTCATCAATTTTTTTGGAGGTGTGATTGACCAGATAGTAGATTTTTTCGCCGCTATGTTCCCTGCGTATGAATTTGAGCCCTTTTTTGACCAATTTCTCTTTAATTACTCCTGCTTTTTTAAGGGGTATTTCCATTTCTTTAAGGGAATAAACTTTATTGATTTTTTTAACGGCATAGGCTTTAAGCAACTGCTCTCTTTTTTGATACTCGAAAAAACCAGGAACACTCTGGGGGGTTCCCAAAAAGACAACCGATGCTCCCATGGTTCTTAGGGCAACTAGTTTTTTCAAAGTTTTCAGTGGCATATGCTGAGCAGCAGGAACAACGATTGATCGATAGTTTCCTCCTGGCAGTTTAATGATTCCATTTTCAACATTGATTTTTTCTAAAAACCGATCCGAGATATAGTCGATGCTATAGCCCTCTTGGATT
>CETK01158683.1_pt1 | contig 10642 bp, 9 predicted proteins | sample 361431 | NCBI WGS metagenome assembly CETK01 (sample SAMEA2622452, study PRJEB7988) | marine metagenome | biome: marine biome (ENVO:00000447); feature: surface water layer (ENVO:00002042); material: "saline water (ENVO:00002010), including plankton (ENVO:xxxxxxxx)" | depth 5 m | reverse complement strand
ATCCGAAAATACTTACACAGGGTCCAATTCTAAAAAGGGTATCGTATCCATCAACCAGTTCACCCATTATTTTGAATATGCTCCATACCTCTCGATCATACCCATTTTTGTATGAATTAGGAATTAGCAACGGCTTTTGTTGATCCATGCTTTTAAAAATTATTAATGACTAAGTTTTATTGTTTATTTTTTTGTGCGATCTCAATAGTGAGACTTTTATGAAATTCTATAAATAGAATAAGTCTTAGCTTATTTAAAATCGAGTTGAAACCCAAGCATTGGTACTGCCTTACTAATATTGGTATTTTCTGTACCAGACTTACTGCTCTCAAGATGGTAAATATCAAATGATGGACGTATACTCAAATCATCTGAAACATCAAACGTTGATAAATGTGCATATACATAAGCATCTACAGCATTTAGCGCGTAAGCCAATCCAACTGTAATATATATCAAATCCCTTCGATTGCGCAAAAAGTTACGATTGTTCTTTAATTGGCTGGTATTTGCCCCTATAAGCCTATCAGGAGTCGGGCCAAATCGGAGATCATCATGATCAGTGACTGCGTTATAATAGGCTGCTTTGTAGTCATGATACTGCTTAGTCAAATACACACTGTAATAGCCTAAACCACCGATGAGGCCGTAAACAATCGGAATCTTCCAACTTTGATCGTTATGATATTGACCTAACCCTGGGACTATCAGCGACTTTCGCAAAATCTGTTTAGGATAGGGAAGCGCATTAACTTGTCTGTCTACCCTAGCATTTATGGTGTTGGATGGGCGGGTAGAATCGGACTGGTTTACCATACTTTCTCGGATTATTGGAACCTGATCTAAGGTGTCAGATAGAATCGGAATAGTTGCATTTAATAGTGAGGATGGAAAAAATGATGACTTTTGATCATTAATACTGGTTGGATGTCCAAAAATCATGTTATATGAAAGAAAAACACTAATGAAGCTACACAAGCAAATTCTTACCAACAAAAAAAGTCTTAAGTTGGTCATATGTCTACTATTCTGTGGACGAAATAAGTACTAATATTCGCTCTAAATCGTCGTTTGTAAAGTATTTTATACGAATTTCTCCACCCTCAGAAAAAGTCTTGATTTGCACTTTTGTACCAAGAGCACTACGTAATTTAGATTCTATATCTTTGATGATAGCGCTATTTTTTTTTGCAGGATTTTCTTTTTTTTCTGAGGTCTTAATTGTTTCGCTGTAATCATCAATTCTAGAGGTATTAGCTTTAACTCGAATATGATTTTCTAAGCGACGAACAGACCATTGTCCTCTTATTACCTTATCGAGAATGAACTGTTGCTCGGTGATTGAGTCAACTCCAAGTAAAGCTCTTGCATGTCCTCCACTAATTCTATTGGACGATAAAGCTAATTGAATGAAATCGGGTAAATTTAACAACCTAAGCATGTTGGTAACAGTTGTTCGGTTTTTACCTACCTTATTAGCTACTTGAGATTGGGTATAACTAAACTCTTCGAGCAACCGTTGATATGAAAGAGCAATCTCCAAGGGATTTAAGTCCTCACGCTGAATATTTTCAATGAGCGCACATGCCATACTTTGTTCATCGTCAGCATGTCGTACATAGGCAGGTAGATTAGAAATACCTGCTAATTTAGAGGCTCTTAATCGACGTTCACCACTAATTAACTCGTAACGTTTATCACCTAAATAACGAACAGTAATTGGCTGAATAAGCCCATATTGTCGGATAGATTCAGCTAACTCTTCTAACCGTTCTTCATCAAACTCTTTTCTTGGTTGGAAAGGATTCGCACGGATCTGATCAGGTTCTAGGAAGAGTATTATATCTACCTTACCATGTTTTGATTCTGCATAGGATTCAGAGCCCTCTGCCGTTAATTTTTTACTATTATTAAGTTCTTCAGATTGTTTTCCAAACCGAGTTTCTTCTAAACTTTCTCGCTGATCTGTTTGTGTTAAAATAGAGACTTTATTTGTGTGCTTATCTTCCATATCAGGAAAAAAAGCTCCCAGGCCTCTTCCCAGTACTTTTTTATTCGCCATGTCCTTTTACTTAGTTAATACAGGACTATTCTTAAATAGTTTTCTATTCCTCTTTATGATTTCGCTTGCTAAAGCCAAATAATTCTTTGCTCCCATAGAAGTTGAATCATAAAGTAATGCGGGCTTTCCAAAAGATGGTGCCTCCGCCAAACGTACATTCCTGGCAATAACTGTCTTGAATACACGATCATCAAAATATCGCTTAACCTCTTCTGCTACCTGGTTGGACAACCTAGTTCTAGTATCATACATAGTCAATGCAACTCCTTCAATATCTAGGCTAGGATTTAAATGTTGACGTACAATTTTTATAGTATTAAGTAGTTGCCCCAAACCTTCTAGAGCAAAATATTCACATTGAACTGGTATTAAAATGGAATCAGAAGCGGTTAATGCATTAATGGTCAATAGACCTAAGGAAGGTGGACAATCGATGATGATAAAATCATACTTATCTCGTAATTCAGCTATAGCCTTCGTCAAAATTCTTTCACGCTGATCACGATCGATCATCTCTATTTCAGCTCCTACTAAATTAATGTGAGCTGGCACAAGGTCAAGAAAGTCTAACTCTGTTTGTCGGATGGTATCATTAATTTCAGCGCTACCTATCATGACCTCATAGATAGAATTAGTAACCGTGGAGGTGTCTATTCCTAACCCACTAGTGGTATTGCTTTGCGGATCAATATCAATAATCAAGGTAGGATGTTCAATAGCCGCCAAACTAGCAGCTAAATTTATGGATGAGGTGGTTTTACCTACCCCTCCTTTTTGATTTGCAATAGAAATTACTTTACCCATTGATGAGTTAAAACTTTAAAATATAATCAAATATAAAAGTACGTCTGAAGCGAACCAAAAATACTTATTAACAGTGGAGTACTAAGTTATCCACATTGAGGCTTTAGGAGGGTTAAATATGGTGATTAAGGGGTTTTTCCCGTTAGTAAAATTTTTCTGCTTTGACCGGTGTATCCTGTTTTATCGTTTACTAGCCGCAACTTGCTGTTATATTGGCTTACTGGATTTATTTCTGGGGATTGATTAGGATTAATCTCAGCGGTACCCACAAATCGTATTATATGATTATGGTCAACCCAAGGAGGAATTTCACTATTTATTTTACTTGAATTATTTTCTGCACTTAGATCCTTAAAATTAGTCAATGGTTTTATAATTTTTTGTTCGTTACTTTCTGTTTTTTGTACACTTTCACTAAGAGATTGGTTTGCAGGCACCAAAGTGTTCCAAGTGACTAAAGCAATCGCTAATACTAAAAGGCTAGCCGCTATTTTTATAGTATCTTGTAGTATCCTTTTCCAATTCCAGTCAGTAGTTGATGAATTTTTGGATTTTTCTGCCTTAGTAAATATAGCCTCTTTTAAATGCAATGGACTTTTAAATGTGGGATATAGACTAGTTTTTTGCCACGTCTGTTTTAAACTTTCGACTTCGATAAGTAAATCTTGGTCCAACTGAATTCTTTGCTCAAATACAATTTTCTCAGACGGGTCCATCTCGTCCATTAAGAACCGAATAATGTCTGTGTGTTTAACTTGCATGGTTTTGTTCTGATTCTTTTTCTTCTTCAAAATATTTCCTCAGATTTAATAGTGCATATCGCATACGTCCTAAAGCCGTGTTAATTGAAACACCGGTAATTTCAGCTATTTCTTTAAAAGATAACTCTTCATAATGACGCAACATAATTACTGCTCTTTGCGCCTCAGGCAAACGACTTATTTGCTTATACATTCTCTTTTTGTCCTCATGCTGAATATAGACTTGTGATGGATCTAATGCTCCTTCATCAACAACACGATGGAAAAAATCTGTGTTTTCTACTTCTTCACTAGAAATATTTACAAACTTTTTTGCCCTTCTCAAATAATCTATGGTAGCATTATGAGCTATTCGCATAACCCAGGCGATCCATTTTCCTTCTTCGTTATAGTTTTTATCCATTTTATTTATGACCTTAGTAAAGGTGTCCTGAAGAAGATCACTCGTAACTTCTGGATTATGTACCATGCTATAAATATAAGAGTAAATTTTAGACTCATACCTATTAAAGAGTGTTTTAAATGCCTCTACATCATGCTTATAGCGGTATAAATACACTAGTTCTTTATCTGTTAAAGAGCATCTTTTAGGTGTGGATCTGATCGGTTTATTTATGTTCATTCAGTAAAAATGATACACATAGATACAAAATAATATCACATGTGCATGTGAGCTCACTGCTTTACATTATTTTCAGTGAAATATTCGAGTATTTTATTTGCCTTCGTATTTCCAATTTCCTCAGCTAACGTATGAGCTTCTAATTTTCGTATGTTAGAAATTGAACCAAATTTTTTTAGTAGTTGTACTGCTGTTTTCTCGCCAATTCCGCTGATATTAGTAAGCTCACTCCCAATTGTTTGATTACTCCTTATGTTACGATGAAATGTTATAGCAAATCGGTGTGCTTCATCCCTAACCTGTCGTAACAGCTTGAGTGCTGGGGATGTTTTAGGAATCATAATGGCCTCTTTGCGACCCGGTAAAAAAACTTCTTCTAATCTTTTAGCCAACCCTATGATCTCACATTCACCATAAAATTCTATCTCTTTTAAGGCTTTTACAGCTGCACTCAGCTGCCCTTTTCCCCCATCTACTACAATTAAATCGGGAATGTGCTCTCCACTTTTTTGTACTCTTTTGTATTGTCTAGTCAAGACTTCTGCCATTGAAGCAAAATCATCCGGTCCTACCACAGTTTTAATGTGAAAGTGTTTGTATTTAGTTTTTCTTGGTTTGGCATCCACAAAACACACCATCGAGGCAACTGGGTAGGCACCTTGAAAATTAGAATTATCAAAGCAGTGTATCATACGAGGTAAGCGACTAAGACTTAAAAAATGATGCAAATCTGAGACGGCGGCTGGAATTCGGTTTCGTTCTCTTTTCTCGAGTGCTAAAGCACGATCGTTGAGATAAAACTTCGCATTGGTCACGGCCATTTTCACCAGCTTAGCCTTGTCACCACGCTCGGGAACTTTAAAGGGTACTTTTTTAGATTTGTGCTCATGCAAATACCTATGGAGTACTTCTTCATCTACCAATTCATGACTCAAATACACTTCATCCGGCAAGGTAATATGATGATCAGAGGTATAATAGTCTTCAATGAAACTTTGGAGCAATTGCGAATGGGTATATCCTTCAATAGGCTTAATAAAGCGGTGGAATTTACCTACTAATTTCCCCTCACGAATTTTTAGAAGTACTCCACATGCTTCGTTTATTTGGTTATTTTTTTCCACCACAAATAAATCACGGTCTTGTTCGGTCTCTGTTACCATTTTCATACGCTCACTGTACCTAATTATAGCCTGTAAACTATCACGAAGATAAGCCGCCTGCTCAAAAGCCATAGCTTGAGCTGCTATCTCCATTTCTTCTTTTAGTTCTCGAATGAGCACACTAGTCTTACCGTTAATAAGCTTAGTTACTTTATCGATACTATATTGATAGGTTGAATGTGACCACTGAGCCGAACAACTCCCAAGGTAATCATCAAAACAGCTATGCCACTTGGGCGTATTTTTTGTTTTATCTAGAGTTTTAACAGAAACAGCGCAGGTACATAAGCCAAAAGCTTTTCGAATAACTTCTAGCATTCTCTTCATCCCGTTGACGCTATCATATGGCCCATAATACTGACTCCCATCTTTAATGACTGTTCTGGTAGGAAATACTCTTGGACGCTCCTCATTGGTGATACAGATATAGGGATAAGTTTTGTCATCCCTCAGAAGCACATTATATCGTGGCTGATTTTGTTTAATTAAATTATTTTCAAGAATGAGTGCCTCCGCTTCTGAATCTGTTACAATAACCTCTAAATCGGCAATTTTCCGGACCATTGTCTGAATTCGACCAGATTGAATACTTCGCTCTTGAAAATACGAACGTACTCTATTTCGAAGCTTCTTTGCTTTACCAACATATAAAATGCTGCCTGTGGTATCTCTATATATATAAACGCCCGGTTCTAACGGCAGATTAGCTATTTTTTCTTTTATCGTATTGGATTCCATAGTGGGAACTTAAGGAATTTGTTCTATTTTCGAGCTAATCATATTATTAATACCTAATATTTGGCTCAACGAAGCTTATTATGAATTCAAAAAAGCAACTCGGGTTAGTATATTCGGTGAAAGAACCGAAAAAAAAGTCGGTAATACGGTGGTTTGTTGTATTTTTAATGTTAATTCAACTTTCTTTGATATGGCCAATATATCCTTTAGTTGGATCAATTGAGCCAATAGTATTTGGAATGCCTTTTTCAATTGCTTGGGTTTTGCTCTGTTTGTTGTTGAGTTTTTCTGGGCTTTTGGCCTTTTTTATATGGGAGAATCAGAAAAGTAAACGTACAGATTATAAGATCCTGGGGAAAAGCCTGCCAAATGAACATCAAAATCTTAGACCCACCTCTAGGAGTCAGGACTCATGAATGATACTTGGATTATAGTTGGTATTTCCATGGGCTATCTTCTTCTTAGCTTGATGATGGGAATTGTGCCAGGATTAAAGGTAAGTAAGAGCTCTGAAGGCTACGTTGCGGGTGACCGATCTATGAATCTATTACTCCTTTATTTTGTATTAGGAGCCTCCATCTTCTCTTCCTTTGCATTTCTAGGTGGACCAGGGTGGGCCTACTCTAGAGGTGTTGCTGCTCTCTATATTATTGCATACGGAACATTGGGAATGGTACCCCTCTATTTTTTCGGCCCAAGAGCGCGAAGAATGGGCGTTAAATATGGCTATCTTACACAAGCTGAATTACTCTCAGAGCGATACCAAAGTCCTTTTTTATCTATACTTCTTGCCATACTTACGGTAGTAGTACTCATCCCCTATTTGACTCTCCAAATGAAAGGCGCTGGATTGGTGCTCAATACCATTAGTGACGGTCAAATACCCTACTGGCTTGGAGCAGCAATGGCTTATATTGTAGTTCTATTATATGTTTTTTTTAGTGGTGTTATGGGGGTTGGTTGGACCAATACCTTTCAGGGTATTTTTATGTTAAGTATTGCTTGGTTTTTAGGTTTGTACCTACCTAAGGAACTGCATGGTGGAATTGGACCTATGTTTGAAGCCATTCAACAAGAAGGTTTGGGAAATATGCTGCAAGCACCAGGTCTACAGAGTGATGGAAGCACTTGGTCCTGGGCCGGATTTAGCTCAGCGGTTTTGATATCGGCTATTGGATTTTCTATGTGGCCGCATTTTTTCATGAAAACATTTGCTGCTAAAGACGATCGAACTATGAAACTAACCATAGTATTATACCCCACCTTTCAGCTATTCTTATTACCTATATTATTCATCGGCTTTTCGGCTATACTGAGTTTTCCCGGGATAGAGCCAGCGGATACTATTTTACCTCATGTACTCAAAAATATGGATTTACCTGTTGTATTTGTAGGCTTAGTCTGTGCAGGTACTCTTGCCGCCTCGATGAGTTCAGGTGATGCAATACTGCATGCTGCTGGGGCTGTGTTTGTCAGGGATGGTCTTCGCAAACTTCCACAACTCAAGAATAGTTTGAACCAAGGTAATGTAGAACGAAAAGTGATACAACTCAGTATTTTATTTATAAGTATCCTTGCATATTATTTTGCGGTTATCTCTTCTACCGATATCGTGAGTTTATTATTAGGTGCTTATGGTGGTGTAGCTCAACTTTTTCCTTTAGTCTTTGCGATGTTTTACTGGCCATCAGCCACTCGAATTGGTGCACTTGTGGCTCTATTAAGTGGTATAATTACTACGCTATTTTTTCTTTTTTGGCCGGAATTAAAACCTTGGGATATTCATGAAGGCATTTATGGTCTCGGTATTAACCTTTTTAGTTTAATAACGGTAAGCCTTATTACCCAAAAAACTGAGGTTTCTATTGTTGAAAAATTTACGCATGCCTAATTCATACTTTATTTTATGAAATCTAAGCGAGTTACAATGGAAAGGTACCAATCAACCAGTAGAAAATGGACACACACAAAACCGAATATTGAAATTATTTATGAGGATAATCATTTGCTGGTTATTGACAAGCCTGCAGGGTTATTATCGCAAGCCGATAAAACCAAACATGTCGATTTAACCGATTTATGCAAGCGATATTTAAAAAAAGAGTACAACAAACCAGGGAATGTCTATTTAGGCTTGATACATCGACTAGATCGGCCTGTGAGCGGACTTATGGTTCTCGCTAAAACATCAAAGGCTGCTTCACGCATCTCCAGACTCATTCGAGAACATCAATTAAAAAAAACCTATTGGGCCATTGTACATGGTCGAACCCCTTCAAAAGCAACTTATGAACACTTTCTTAAAAAAGATTTAAGCATCAATACCACCAAAGCCTACAGCTCTAAAAAATCGGGAGGAAAACCTGCAGTACTAAGCTACACTACCGTAAAACAAAGTGCCCATTATAGTCTCATTGAAGTAGATTTAATTACAGGGAAACCACATCAAATTCGTGTTCAGCTTAGCAAAATGGGCTTTCCTATTTGGGGTGATTATAAATATGGGAAGGAAGATACTAAGCCGGGTAAAATACTTGCACTCAGGTCGTACGCCTTAGTCTTCGAGCACCCAGTCAAAAAGGAGTTATTACATATCAAAGTAGATATACCTTCGCAACAACCTTGGAATTTATTTGACTACTAAATCACTACTAGCTAAAAAGTGTTATGAAGATTACACCGGTAACGAGATCAAGTCATCATGAGGATTGAGGAACTATCCCAGTTATGTTTATTGCATCTAAAACAGCCTTCAATGTTTATTCAAAATTTAATACCCTAAGAAAATATCCGGAAATTGCTTCACTCTTCCCTACCAAGCTTCACGCTTACTATGATCAAACTGAACGTAGGTTAACTCGTTTTGGCTGCTTAATGAACTCAGATGATAACACTGAAAAGGTTAGGACAAGTGGTGTTCAAGATATAATTAGACTCAAAAATGATTGGAATGCCGCGTGGATTTCCTACTTGTTACAACTTGATGATTGGCTACTGAAAGGTGATTTACATCATATAATTTTTAGAAAATTAGCTTTACAAAGGGCCACTCATGCTCGTTTAATGAATGCCCATGCCACCATTAAACAATTGGTTATCTTGGGGAGTGGTCTTGATCATTTAGGGTGGCTTTTTTCAGATAAGTGTCCCAGCTTTGAATTAGACATTAAACCCATGATTAGCTATAAAATGAAGCTTTCGCCAATACTAAAACAAAAGGTACATTTTATTGACTTCAATGCAATGAATGATTCTCTAGAGCAGTGCTTAACGTTACATTCTGCGTTTAATTCTAGTGAAGCTTGTTTATTTATTACTGAAGGATTTATCGATTACATTCCCAAAAAAAATCTTGAGTCTTTGGTATCACAAATAAAACGCATTCATCCAGAAAATGAGTGGATAAGCACCCATTTTGATCGTAGTTTATTAAACAGTAAACAACGTTTCTTTTTTGAGCTCGGTGTGCAAATAACAGGAGAACAATTGCAAGCGAATTTAACAAAAGAGCAAATCATCTCCATAGGATATAACAATGGATTTGTCCTAGAACATGAATGGGCTAGTATACCTGAGTTGTTAGATGAACAAACTATTCCGATCAAATCTAAACTAAATACAATCGAAAAAAAGGTGCTAAATCGGAAAAATATGAATGGTTGTACCGTGATGCATTTTAAGTAAGCTAACATCAAAATCTATAAAATATGGTAACATTGTAACATTCGACCAGCTTATACATCGATTCGAATACTCAAATTTCTTATGCTAACTTGGTTTTAAACAACCGATTAGTAATATTAACCGTTATTATTATAATCAACTTATTATTATGGCTATACATGCTAAAACCAACAATGAAATTATTCAATTACAAGTATTTGTTGGCCTAGCAATTATTGGACTAAATTTTTTTTTTAACGAATGGTTTGAAGCTATTCGTTACTACGCATTAGCTGCCTCAATCCTGATTATAGGTATGCCACACGGTGCATTAGACCACAAAATCTATTTTAAAGCACTACATAAAGAAGAAACCGTGAAAGCTCAGATAGTATTTTATGCAGGATATCTTTTAGTAGTTGCTGTCTACGCTTGGCTATGGTATGTCCAACCTTTTGTAGGGTTTTTGTTATTTATGCTATTCACTTTATATCACTTTGGGCAATCTGATACTGAACGTTTGCCATTAAATGGTTTACTAAAGCAATTATTTATTTTAGCCAGAGGATTAAGTATAGCTGGACTCATTCTCTTCGGAAGCGATCCTTTCTATACTTCTCGGATTGTAGAATCAGTAACTGGTGTATCGCTTATATCTATAGTTTATAACTTTGTTACTACAGAAGACTTACGATTATTTTTTGCCTTAATGTATCCCTGTATTTATTTATTGGGAAGCTTGATCTCTAAAAAAGTACCCTTAAAAAGTTGGCTATGCTTAGATGCATTAGTGATTCCTGCTTTGTTTTCAATGGTCGACCCTATTTTT
>CETK01386628.1_pt1 | contig 10663 bp, 17 predicted proteins | sample 361431 | NCBI WGS metagenome assembly CETK01 (sample SAMEA2622452, study PRJEB7988) | marine metagenome | biome: marine biome (ENVO:00000447); feature: surface water layer (ENVO:00002042); material: "saline water (ENVO:00002010), including plankton (ENVO:xxxxxxxx)" | depth 5 m | reverse complement strand
AAAGTCGCGTAAAAAACGTAGAAAATCACGCCGTAAATCACGTAGAAAGAATAAATCCAGAAAAAGACGCCGTAGAACTCGTAGACGTCGCCGTTAAAACAATTCATTCAATACTTGAATAAACTCTTGTTTTGATATTGACTTAGGACCTACTGTATTATTATGTTCAAAATTTATAGCATTATTATATTTATCTATAAATTTTTCATCTCCTTCATCTAACTTTATAAAATAATGGCTCTGTTCTGATATTTCCGATAGTGAATGAACAAACATATCTAATATTATACCAGCACGAAATCCTACCCTTCTTAACGCATACCTTCCCTGTAATTTCTTAGTAAATTTATAACCTTTTGGTTCTAACTTTACCGGTTTCTCGCGTTCATAATCCTTCTTTACCCATATTTGAAACACACAAGGAACATCTATTTGTGTTCCTTCCATTACAAATCCATCTTCCTCCACATCTTCTTCGTGTTCCAAATGAAAGTTTAGAGGAAAATACCTCTTCATACTATCCTTCTTAAAGCTTTTTGGTAATATAAATGCTAACGATTTCGTCTTATCACATGCTGTAATACGCTTTATAAAATGAATTGCTATTGATGATTGCCTTCCAAATGGTGGATTTCCAATAAAATGCAAGGGAATACTCCATATATCTAGGTCTAATTCTAGAAAGTTTTGTTGTTTTATACCTGGTGCTTCAGGTGCAATATCATAAGCTATTAAGTTTCTATCACCCAAATAGCTTGTGAATGATCCATTTCCAGCACTTGGTTCTATCCACAAATCTGTATCATTCTTTTTAATTATCTGATTATATGGTTTTAATAGTTTTTGAACGACTGCATGAGATGTATAATACTTCTCGTTACCTTTTCTTTTCAAACCTGTATTGCTCATATTTATTTATATTAGTTATAATAATTTTATATCAATTTTATAATATTTGTTTTTCAATATATATATCTGTATTTGATCTCCAGACTCAAAAAAAGGACATTTCAAATGTCTGGGGAAATGTCCATGTACGAATTAAAATGCCAAATATCGGTGTTTTTTTTTGAAAATCAAATTGTTTGAAAGTAGTATGACCATAATAGGTAATAATATTTATTTTTTCTGGAATTGGAATTGTGACCATAAAATTAATTTGGAAAAATACTTAAAAATATTTTCTTTATTTAGAGTAAAATGTTCAAAGACCGTTCAAAAAAGTGCAAAATTGGGGCAAATGGGGCAAAATTAGGGCATTTCGCTTATTGCGAATGTTGTGACTGGTATGCGTCTAAAAAATATAATTGGGAGCGTCATCTCCTTACCAAGACGCATCAAAAAAAAGCGTTCAAAAGCGTTCAAAATTCGTTCAAAAATGTTCAAAAAGGGTGCAAACAACAAAATGAGCTCTTGAAGAAAGCAGTGAAAAAAACATATGTATGTGAATATTGTAATAAAGAATATAAAAATAGGAATGGTTTGTGGTACCATAAAAAAAAATGTGAATATAAAAAAATGTCTGAGGAAGAAGAAAGTGAAGAAGAAGAAGAGAAAAAACCAGCTAATCCTGGTGGTGTTTTTCTTACAACAGAGCAATTAAATTTACTATTAAACCATAAAACCATGGGAAATAATAATACGAACTGTAATAATACATATAATAATAATATAACAGTCCAGATATATTTGGATGAACACTGTAAGGATGCAAAATCAATAGAGTCAATAGTAGATAAACTAAGATCACAGGTTGAATATAAATTAAAGGATATAATGTATTCGGCAAATTCACAACTTATAAAAGACGCACCAGCAAATTTATTTATAAAGGAAATAAAGAGTATGCCAGCAGAAGAAAGACCAGTTCATTGTGCGGATGGAAAAAGAGGTAAATTTTGGGTAAAAAAGCAAAAAGAAGGTTGGGTAAAGGAGGATGTGAATGAAGGGGGAGGATTAAAAAATACAATACAGGGTTTTAAAAATAAGCTTTTTCATGATGTATATAAAGAGGCTGAAGAAAATGAATTGGATTTTGATGATAAATGGTTAAGTAAAAAACAAAAAATAATGGAGACATTATTGAAGCCTGAAAATCACGTAGATAACGCAATAATAGCGAAATTGGCTACAGAATGTAACATAAAGGATGCAATAAAGGATGTAGAGAAGGTAGATTAAATAAAAAAATTGATTTAAAATTACTTGATTAGGTAATTTTAAAAAGGAAAGCGAATAATCATGAATAACAAAAAAATATATGGATGCGAAATAAAAGGTACCAAATATGTGGTGATATTTGAGATGTTGGGATGGAATTTCTATAAGATAGTAGGAGAGGATACTATGAATACAACACCGACTAGAGGGTTAGATTTTAAAGATTGTAAACTGTGGGAGGATGAGCGTATAAAGAATATGGGAAATAGGTATTTACAATTGAAGTCTTTTATGAATATAATCTGAAAGACCACCACCAATTTCCTTTTGATTAGGAATATCTACGAAATAAATTTGATAGAAAGTTTTATTTTGTGTGAATATATAACCCAAATAAATAATAAAAACAAAAATATTAGTGTATAGATCTCTAAAAAATCCTTTAACGGGATTTTTTAATTTGTATGCTACTAATGCGACTACTAAAATTTCTAAAGAAACGATAAATATACTAAAGTGTAATTGGAATTTTTTATTCCAAGGACTAAGAAATACATTCCAAGTAGTAAAAATGAGAGCACCGATAGAAGAAGGTAGAGGGGATTGTTTAATAATATTGAATAAGAATAAAGCAGCCCATAACCAAATCCAATAACAATAAATGTATTGTGGTGGAACCATAATATATAAATAAATGATATTAATAAAAAATGATAATATAATAGATAATGACAATACTAGATGGAAAAAAAATATCAGAAAAGAAAATAAATGAAATAAGAGATGAAATAAAAAAAAAGAATTGGAATAATAAGATAGGATTAGCAGTAATAATAATAGGTATGAGAAAGGATTCGTGTGTGTATGTAAGAAAAAAGATAGAAGCGTGTAATAGAGTGGGAATAAAAAGTTATAAGATAGAATTGAAATCAACAGTAACGAATGATAAAGTATGTGAAGAGATAGAAAAATTAAATGAAGATGATAATATACATGGGATATTAATACAATTACCAATACCAAGACATTTGAATGAAGAGAAAATATTAAGAAAAATAAATTATTTGAAAGATGTGGATGGATTTCATGCGAATAATATGGGATATTTGGCTATGGAAAGAAGAGAACCATTATTTATACCTTGTACACCATTAGGATGTTTTGAATTATTGAAAGAATATAATATAGATATAGAAGGGAAAGAGGTAGTGGTGATAGGTAAGAGTAATATAGTAGGATTACCGATGGCATTAATAATGATGAAAGAGATGGCGACGGTGACGGTATGTCATATAAAGACAAAAAAGATAGAAGAACATACAAAAAGGGCGGATATATTAATAGTAGGAGTAGGGAAAGCGCATCTGGTAAAGAAGGATTGGGTGAAAGAGGGAGCCGTTGTAATAGATATAGGTATAAATGTATTGAAGGATGAAAGACGAAAGAGAGGATATAGATTAACAGGAGATGTGGATTATGAGAATGTGAAGAGTGTTGCCTCGTATATAACGCCAGTTCCAGGAGGAGTGGGACCGATGACAGTATGTATGTTAATAAAAAATACATTAAAAAGTTATAAAAATTTAAATGGTTATTAATATATATATACAAAATATGGGAAATGCGATATCAAAAGCAATGGATTATCTAGGTAAAAAAATAGAAGCAGTAAGGAAGGGAAGTCCAAGATATAGAAATTGGAAAAGTAAATGGAAGAATAAGAAGGATATAGAGAATTATAAGATGGTAAGAGGAGAGGATTATTGCGAAGATGAGATCTATACAAGGGATGAATTTGGTGTGCAAGTAGTGCAATTATAAAAAAAGTATAAAGAGAATCAAATAAAATAATAAAATGGAATGGTTAGGAATAATAATATTAATTATGATATTGTGGTATTTACTAGGTGTATTAATAGTAATATCAGAAGATAGAGATAAAAGAAGAGCGCTAATATGTTTATAATAATATAATTGTGTTAAAATTATTATATTATTTTAAAAATATTATTTAAATGTTAACAGAATTGAAAGGGAAGATAGCGTCATTAATGACGAATATATTGAAGATGACATGGAAAGATAATAATTCAGGAAAGATAATAGAATTATTAGAAGATTGTGGATTAAAAAAAGGAAGGAAATTAGGAAGATGGGTAAAAAAAGGTTATTTAGATGGATTAATAACACAATATGGAGAGGATAAGAAGATGGAAGAGATGGCATATTGGATAAATCCTTGTAAAGAGATAGATATATTAATAAAATTTGGTTATGGATTTCATGTGGCTTTTGTATTAGTAAAAGGCAAAGAAAATTCACCATCTTTAGATAAGTTTTTGTACAGTGATTATATATATATTTATACAAGTGAGGATGAGGATAAGACGTGTATATTTAAATTGGAAGATGCGAAAGCGATAAATGATGAGATACAAAAATATTATAATGCTGTTCAAGAGAAATTGATGGGATTAAATAGTAAATTGAAAGGATATGATTTGTATTGTACAAACTCGTTACAAATATTACATAAGAATATTACGAATGGTCAGATAATAAACTTTTTTAATAACGAGATCTTGATGAAAAATTTGACGAAATCAATAAAATATATAAATAGTAAGGGTTTAAGAAGTGAGAGAAGAAAAGAATGTATGTTGAGTAAACAGGCATTGTTAGATAATAGTTAATATAAACCCAATTTATTTAAGCGTTTTTGGTAAGCTTCTCTTAAACGCTCGTTAATAGCTTGTCTGGTATATTCATTCCATTGGAGCATATGATTATATATGATTATATATAATAATATTTAAACCATAAAAAAAGAACTATAAAAAAGGACCTAAGCGTTAGCTTCGGTGTTGAAATATTTACCAGTGTATACAGGTTTATCCATAGGGACTTGAGCATTTAAGTTAAGCTCTTTACCTTTAAGAATGACGGTATTTGCGAGGAGTGAAGTAACAAGATAAGGATCCATATTAGAAGAGGGTCTTCTATCTTCAATATAACCAGTTTTATCATAATAAGTTTGTGTAGGTACTCTAACAGAAGCCCCACGATTACCTACACCAGCGGTGAAGGTTTCCCATGAGGCGGTTTCGTGTTCGCCAGTAAGTCTTTCTTTATTATGCGAACCATAATGTTCAATATGATAACTATGGTTTTTTTTAAGGGATTTAAGAGCGGATTTAATAACAGTATCGTATGAATTAGGAGCTCTCATATCTTTAGTAGAGAAATTGGTATGACAACCAGAACCATTCCAATTACCGCTCATAGGTTTAGGATGAAAATTGATAGAAAGACTACGTTCTTCAGCGGCTCTTTGAGCGATATAACGAAAAAGGAGAAGGGAATCAGCAGCATCTACACCGCTAGCAAATATTTGGAATTCACATTGTCCTGGAGCTACTTCCCAATTATAACCGGTGCATTTTACTGTTCTAGCGAAAGATAGACAATTAAGTATATATTCAGCAACATCACGTTGTTTTACGTTATTGGGTCCTACACCACAATAGAAATCACCTTGTTCTTTACCAGAAGTAGAAATCCATTCTTTACCATCAAAAGTGGTCATGCCTACGGGTGCTTCAAAGAATCTTTCATTCTGTGGACGTTTGGTGCCAGTATCGTGTCTGGTAGTAAAAAAGAATTCTTGTTCCATACCATACCAAGGGTCTTGTTCTTGAACGGTATTATTATCAAAAATAAGTTCTGCTCTAGCTCTGGAATTATCAGGATGTGAAATATAAACAAGTTCATTTTTTTCTTGAGATTTTTTTTTGTTGGCTAGCCAAGTATCACATAAAACCAAATAAGCATTATCACCTCTTCTAAAAGGGTCATAGCAAAGCTTAACGGGGCGTAAGAATACTTCAGAATCAGTTCCATCAGCTTGTTTAGTAGATGAACCATCATAATTCCACATAGGAAGACCATCTTTGGTAGGATTATGATTAGTTAAAACCTTGGTTTTAGAGCGAAAGTTTTGGTTATGGTCAAGCCAAACGTATTCGACGTGACATGGGGGGTAGATAGTTTCTTCCATTATAAGAGAAACATAGAAATCTATATTTAAATTGATTTAAAATTAAGATTTAATATATATTAAATGAGTTATACAGAATTGTCAAAAACAATAACGGAAATGTTAGATAGTGATGATAAGAAGGGGAATGGAATATATTTTACATCACAAGAATTGATAGGAAGGATGATAAAAATGCTAGGAAGGAGGAGATTTAAAAGGATATTGGAACCGTGTTATGGATCAGGAGAGTTTATAAGGGCATTGGGAAAGAAATATAAGAAGAGTAAGATAGAAGGGATAGAGATGAATGAGACAATGACAGAATTATGTGAAGGTGATGAAGGAATAAACAAAGAAAATGTAGATTTGATAAGGGGAGATTATCTGAAAACAGAATTTGAAGGGGATTATGATCTGATAATAGGGAATCCACCATTCTATGTAATGAGAAGAGGGGATGTAGAGAAGGAATATTTAAAATATATAGAGGGAAGACCGAATATATTTGTATTATTCATATTGAAATCATTAAAATTGCTAAAAAAAGGAGGTATATTGAGTTTTGTATTGCCTTCAAGCTTAAAAAATTGTTTATATTATGATAAATTAAGGGATTTGATAGATAAAACGTGTGAAATTATAGAAATAGTAGACTGTGAAGGAGCGAAATGGCTTGAAACGACACAAGAAACGATGCTATTGTGTGTAAAAAAGAAGGTAGGAAAAAATGGAGAATGGGTTATAAAAAAGGGAGGATATACAATATTTAATACAAAAGAGAAGGTGAAGAGGATAAAAGAGCTATATGAGGGGTCAAAATCGCTAAATGAGATAGGATTTAGGGTTCATGTAGGTAATATAGTATGGAATCAATGTAAAAATATACTATCAGGTGATGAAAATGATACAAGATTGATATATTCAGGGGATATAAAGGATAAAAAGTTGATAAAAAAGGCTTACAAGAATGTAGAGAAGAAGAATTACATAAAAAAAGGAGGAAATAATGAGTTGATGATAGTAATGAACAGAGGATATGGTGTAGGAAGGTATAATTTTGACTATTGTTTGATAGATACAGAGAAGGATTACCTTATAGAGAATCATTTGATATGTATAAGGTATGATAAGGAAACAGAAAAGGATAAAAAGAGAGAATTATATGGAAAAATATGTGATTCGTTTGAGGATGTGAGGACGAAGGAGTTTATGAGGTTGTATTTTGGGAATGGAGCGGTGAATACGACAGAGTTGAGGGAGATTATACCTATATATTAACACATTTCGCAAATATGAAGGTGATGATAATTAATTAAGAAATTATGTCTATAACAATGATTACACATAATAAATCTATAATTGGGAGCACCCCATTCAACGTATTTTTTAAATTGTTTACCGGGATCCCATTCTAATACATCAAGACAATCAGGACATTGTTTATGGGGTATTTTTCTGAGGAATGAAAATATATATCTCCTAAGGTCGTCTATCTCGAATGGATTCATATATAATATTTAGATAATATATATGGAAGATATATTTGAAAAATTAAAGAATTTATCAAATGTTGCTATAGGTCATCTTATGACTAATAATAATACAAAAAAAGAAATAGAGGAAGGAAAAGAGATGTTAGTAAATGTATCTTATTCTATACGTGAGGCTTTAGAAAAGGACATGGAATCAGAAATTATGATAGCCGCGATAGATAGTGTAGTAGGAAAAGAATATACTAGAGAAAATCCAGAATCGAAATTACCTAATGATCAAGAATCTCGTGATAAAATAATGGCGGAATGGATAGAAAAAAAAGGTTTTGGATACTTGAGAGACAAGAAACAAGAGGCGAGAAAAAAATTGGAACAAGAAGCAAACAAAATGGATTTTTTAATAAAAAAAGCGGATGAAGGAATAGCAGCAAAGGAAGAAGAAGGGAAGGAGGAGATGTGGAAGACGATAAAAGAAATAATTGGAAAAAAAATAGAACCTGTATTAGAAAAACAACTAGGAAAGATGGCACAATATGATTTTAAAAGCTTATTAAAAAAGATGAAGAATGAAAAGAAGGACGGACAATACTTATTTTTTGAACCAAAGGGATGGAGTAAGAAGGGTGTGGCCAAATCATTTCCACGAAAAAAAGGAGGAAGACGGACAAGGAAAAGAAAAAAGAGAACCCGTAAAAGAAGAGGAGGAAGTGGTCAAGAATGGAATGATTTTTTTGCGGATACATTAACTATTCTTGAAGGTGTTTATATTAATAATATAATTCGATCAGATGGACTCGATCCTATTCGCGATGGTGAAATGATTCAGGAATATATTCGTATTTTTGTTGAGTGTGCCTCTCATGCATTGAACATTATATTAAGACAAATGGATATTGATAATGAAGAATTTAACACTACGAACAAAGAAAGAAGAAGGACTCAATTGCTAGAACAAATAAGGATCAAAATGGAACAGATTAGAAATGAAATAAACCAACGAGAAATATTAAGAGCAGAATTATTATCCGCGAGACAAGTTGTTTTCCCAAAAACCAACTACAAAGCAATGGGACCGAAAAGAAAACAAGGAGGAAAACGTAGAAAAAGGAACTTAAAAAAACGCACGAAAAGGCGTAGGGGGAGTAAAAGTAGAAGGAGACGTTAGCCATACATACTTCTCATACGAGCATAATCACCACCAGCCTGATGCATCATATAATTGACGGCGACTTCAGTTCCTTTGTTAGCCCATACTTTCATAGCTTTTTTATTATTATCATCCATACCCTTAGCAGCGGATGATTTAAGGTAATTTTGAGCGAAAGATCTTTCTTTATAAAATTTACTACCAGTGCCAGCACGTGGGTCATCTTCAAATTTTCCTTCGTCATCATTGTATATAGGATTGGAAGAATGGTCTATAACGGTCCAATCTTCTTCTTCAGGATTTTCAACGTTTATTTTTTGTTCTGCCATGTTTATATATTGAATAGATATATTATATTTATATTTATTCAATTTAATGTTTAATAAATAGAGTGCTCCCTTTCCCTGAACAGCACCTTCCAGCTATAAGAAAATTTAGATTTTCGCAAAGGCTATGAACTTTAGTTTTGAATATTTCCATTTCATAAACGGTATTGAAATGAATCGGGGATTGAAGGTTCCTAGGATAATAGTTTTTAGGACGCGCGGGAAAGTCTAATTTGAGACAGATGGAGGAATTAATAGCATCAATTATATTGGTTACTTCAGTTTTATTAAAAGGACCGCAAAGAAAACAATTGTAATTGAGTGGATGTACATATTTTTTATATATTTGTTTTTGTTGTTTGGAAGGTATTAATGGAATGATATGTAATTTTTCTTTGTATATTTTAAAAAGATATTTATTAGTTATAGCAAGTTTATGTAAATCGGATAATCTGCAACAGGTTTGATTATCTAAGAACTTGGAAATAGATAAAAGTAAATCATCTGGTAAAGAGTTCATATGTATATATAAGAAGGATATTTTTATATATATTACCAATAATGTATAGTTGTTATAATGCGAATATGACGTAGATTGTTTCGTTCGTCATCAGTGAGGTCGTGTAAATGATGTATGAATGCGGCGGATATTTTAAGGATCCAAATATCGATGAACATAATAAAGAAAGAAACGAATATATAAAAATAATCATAATCCTGGAAAGTTAAAGATAGGACGAGTATTTTGGAGAATAGTGAGAGTATGAGATATGTAAAATAGAAATAGGATAAAAATTTATTAAATTTTTTAGCACCATAATAACCGGCAATAGGACCGATAGCTTGTAAAAAAAACCATGGTTGATAAAATCCATATACAATAAGAAAGAAAGCTTCAATGGTGGCGAATAATTTAACGGACTTGGCGTATCTGTAAGTTTCTTTTATTTTAAGAGGAGGTTCGTTAACCTGTGGTTGAATAACTCGTATTTGTGGTTCTATAGGAACAGCTTGAACAATTGTGGGTTGTTGTTGTTTATTCATCTGGTATAATGCAGCGAAATTTGTTTAAATAGTTTTAAAAAATAAATAGGGCTGATTTTTATTTTATGAGAAGGAAAATGATTTTCCTTACCATAAATGGTGTGGTTGTTGTGAATATGAAAGTCTAAAATTGTTGAATTACCATAAACACTAAATTGTTACCATAAATGTAAATTGTTGTAGAAAAATGTGATTGGTTACCGTAACAATCCGTGAGAATACTTAATTTCAATAATTAGAAGAAAGTTGTTACCATAAATAGTAATTAATGGCGTTGAATTAAACTTTTGTTACCTTAAATGGTGTGGCGAACCAAAATCAACAAAAAGTCAAAGTGTTGAATTTGAAATTTGCACTAAATTACTGTAAAAAAAGCACTAAAAACACCAAAAAAACACCGATTATTCAGATCCTTCTTCCTAAATTAAATTAATTCCTAAATTTTCTTTTCTCA
>CETK01154939.1_pt1 | contig 10690 bp, 26 predicted proteins | sample 361431 | NCBI WGS metagenome assembly CETK01 (sample SAMEA2622452, study PRJEB7988) | marine metagenome | biome: marine biome (ENVO:00000447); feature: surface water layer (ENVO:00002042); material: "saline water (ENVO:00002010), including plankton (ENVO:xxxxxxxx)" | depth 5 m | reverse complement strand
CAAAAGAACTCATCACAAATTGAATCAATATCCTCCATAAGTTGTTCGCGTTGAGTCAACATTTCAAGATCAGGTTCGATACCATCAACAGGCATTGGAAGATTATCAATGCCAGGATCAAAAAGTTCGTTGTTCATTTGAGTGAGAAGATAATCTTTGATAAGTGACATAATTAGCAGGCCATTCCCATTCCAGAATTGTAGAGTTGTGGAATCATATCACCATCGGTTACATTGTAACCATAGCCTTCAATACGGGAATCTATCTCACGCTGAAAATCTTTCTTGTTAATATAACTCATGGACTGTGATTGTCCCATGAAAGTTACAGTCTTGAGCATAAGACGATTGTGAATCTCACCGTCAGCAAACTTGACAGGGTAGAAGTCAACAACCATATTGCCATCTTTTGAAGTGAGTTGCATGGTTTGTGGTTTGAATGTGGTTACACTAGAGGGACAGTTCAGTGGGCCGGCTTTTAACTTGCTGGCGGTGGATTGACTTCATTGAGAATAATAAACAACAAAATCAAAAATATACAGACTTGAACTGTGGCTGGATGTAATGTCATTTAACCTCCAAACATTTCATCAAAGAGTGGAGTATCTTGAAATCTTTGCTTTTCATATACATCTCTCACCATGCACATTTCTTGCTCAATCATTTTAATTTCGGCACGTTTCATTGCTAGTTTGTGGCGAAGTTCAAAGAGCTTTTGATTGCGTTCGGTGAGAGTCATTTGAGTTTCGTTCATACTATGATGACGCTTTAGAGGGCCGGCCTTTACTATCCAAAAGAAGAACTCCGGCAGACAGAACACCTGACACACCATATAATCCGCCCCACATACCTAACCAAAGTGCATTTTCTCGGTGTATCTCAGCACGTTCATATTGGCCTTGTCGATCAAGTTTATATGCCATATCATATTCTTGAACATACCAAACGAAACATGCTGCGATTGATGTAGTTGTGACCGCAAGTGCGGAAGCAAGGTAGATTCTGAGAAGAGTTTTCATGTTAGAAAAATGATACGTTGACACCTACAACTGTTGCGTTAGGATTCCTTGAAAGTGCAGTTTCCTTTGCTTCATTAGGAGTCCTAGCTCTCACGGTTTCAGTAAAGAACTGACCGTCATAAAGTTCAACTTTCCATTTCATAATGATGACCTCAAAAAATGTTTGTCCAGCGAATGTGTTGCTCTTGTGTAATACGATGTTCTGCTAACATATTGTCGCAGACATTACAAAAGATTTGAAACTTTTGATCTCGATCAAGTTTGTGTGGTGCAGATGTTTCTTTGATGACTCTGAGGATTTGTGTTTTTGTCATTTTAGGCGAGTGAATAGTCAATGGAATTGATGCAGAAACCGATGGCATTTGTAATCTCTTCTACAAGATCATCAGGGTCTGATGCTTCCCACGTCAGAGACATAACATCATCGATGATTGCTTGTTGCTCTCTTGGTGGTAACTCAAAGTTGTCATCTTCAAAGTCAATGTTAATCTGAGTGACACGAAATTGCATGGGTTTGTAGATAGAAAGTTTGCGGAGTTGTCTATTAGTATCAGCGAACATAGAGGTAACTACCCGCCCAATCTGCCCGCTGAAAACATTCTTCGCGAGAATTGATGATCAAAAGGTTAAACCTCACACCTTTTGCGGGTGCTTTCCATGATGCTGCCTTGTAAACCTCACCGGTCTTTTTATCAATGAAGGCATGAACTGATCTGTTACCATGAGCGTTCATAATCACCTTGTGATATTTACGACCGGTATCGATTGTGAAATCATAATCACTCTCACCATCACGAAGTTTGTCAATGCATCTTTCATGATAGCGGACAGAACTTACATTACCAGCATCAGCATAATCAATAGATCTCTCATGCTGTCTGATACTGTAGTCAATGAAGTTTGCTTTCAGAGTCTCACACAAAGTGTTAGCTTGTTTTTCAACAATCTCGGTCGGTGTGATCATGGTGGTAGTGGTGTTCATACTATGGTGACGCTTTAGAGGGCCGGCTGCCAATCCCGTGCCGTGTTAAAATTTGCATGACTAAAAGACTCACGATTTACGAGTTTGAACATACCAAACTCATTGGTGCGAACATAACCCTCACCATCAATGTTTACGTCATCAATAAATGCTTCAGGACCATTGTTGCTACAAGTGAATAACATATCATCTTTGATTGACTTGACAAGAGACCACAAACGCAATACATTCACGTCAATGCCATTATCATTTGCGATTGCATCTTGTGTGATGTCATCAACAGGAAAACCCTCACGAATACAAGCATTAAGTTGCTGCTTGACTCGCTTAGCTTGCTTGTCATCCATGAACTCACAGAGAGTGGACATTTGGCGAGCAAATGCAACAATGCCAGCCCAATCCTCATCCAGTTGATTACACTCAGGAGCAACAAAAAGACAGTGCTCAGTGCTCTTAGGACACAGAATCATGGGAGATGCAATAGCATCACGAAGGTCATTCTCTGCAACATAGATTGTATGTGGTGCTACAATTATGTTCTGATGAATTATCTCATCAAAGACATAAGTAATCGTATTGGGGCAAAAAGCATTGTCACCACCAAACCCAATAAAATCACCTTGAATAATCCCACTGAAATCAGGAAGGTAATCGAAACAATGATGCAATATGTTAGCAACAGTGCCAGCATGATTAGCATCAATCTCTTCATGAGAGTGATTGATTTTGATAAGTTTTTTGTTGAAAACACTTTTAGTGCCTACGAAAGATGTTCCAGTTGCAGGATCAGTGCCCCACACAATCGCAGGAGCGCCATCAATTTTGAGTGAAAGATCACTGTCGGTTAGAAACCAATCAAGAATAGAAAGATCACCCGTGAGAATGGTATCTTCTGGGTGTTCTAGGTGGGTGTTCTTCATACTACAAGGACAGTTTAGAGGGCCGGCTTTAGATAGGGAGTTTTGCTACAGACTTTCCCTTCTTATGTCGTTCAATTAAATTAACTGCTGATTTACGATTGCGGCAAACTTTAAGAATGTTCCCCTGATATATTACTGCTAGTTTAGTGCTACTACCTGCAATCGGTACAGCAGCATACATCATAGGGTCATCATATTTGCCAACGATGAACCCTTGCTCTACAGGCTTGGGATGAAGAATGTCGCTCTTGGTTTGTGTTAGTTTCATCGACGAATTTCCGATACTGCTGCCTCACCTTTGTTGAATACAACATCAACAACTGCCTGAACTTTACGGGCAGTGCCAATACCAACAGCGTCATAAGTTGGGATGCAAACTAGACCAAAGGTCTTAGACTTGTCGCCCAATCTGATCACACGGCCAATCGACTGACTGATACCAATGTAATCCATATTACGCATGAAAATGACAGCTTCAAGACCACTGACGTTGATACCCTCACTGAGAATACTGTGGTGGATAACAACAAACTTTTTGTCAGGATCTTTGCCCCAAGTGTTCAGCGTGTCAAAGAATTTCTCACGATCAACTTTCTTGCCATCAATGATTGCACCGGTCTTAGATGTAATCGTCATCCAAGAATAACCACGCTGATACAACTCATTGCAGAAGTCAGAGTGAGTCAAAAGGTTGATGATTTGCTTTGTTGTACGAGCACAGATCAGAGTCTTGTCGATGTCATTGTCATCGATAGTCTCAATCAGATTGTCACAATCATCAGCATACATTACCTTACGACCTTTAATCATAGGCAGTTGCTTGACTACAACTTTGGGAGGAAGAATGTAACCCTGTTCTACAAGCTCAGGAGCAGGAACATTGACAAGAACCTGACCATAAACAGCAGGATCATTCATTCCTGGTTTGAATACTGTAAGACTATGCTTAGGAGTAGCAGTGTAAAAGTAGCAACGATCAGCATCGTTAGAAAAGAACTCAGTAGCAGGAAAAAAGTTACGCTGCACACTGTTGTGTGCTTCGTCAAAGTAAATAGTATTTACCTCAATATCTGCCTCCATCACACGATGAAGCGAGTGATATGTGGTAAAGATAATAACATTCTCACCCATACTACGGGCACAACTAGCATAAAGGTGAATCTTTTCTGCCTTGGTGGTGCTAGTGAAGTGAGTTTCACCGCTGTGAACGTGCATCACATGCAGGTAAGGATTGCTGTTGTGGGGATCAACAACCTCAAGAAACTCAGAGCACAGTTGCTCTGCCAAAAGAATACGCGGAGCAACAACAACTGTAGTGGTGCCATTGTTGACAGCATCAAGACGACGCTGAGTATCAACAATCATGGTGAGTGTTTTACCACCACCAGTGGGAACAATGATCTGTCCCTTGTCATAATCACGCATACGGTTGATGATGCGATCTTGATGAGGCCGAAGGGTAATAGTCACAGTGGGTGGTTTGATACCTGAATAATATAATAGCACCCTTACAGGCGATTGTAAAGGGCGCTGGTGGCGCTTACACTATGGCAACGTTTTGGAGGGCCGGCCTTTATCTGGGTTCGTACTCTTTCGCAGGTTTGTTAATTCCTTTCACTAAATGGCGACGAAGTTTCTCACCTTGTCTACGAATTTGTCTTCTTTCTTCTCTACTTTTTCCAGATGCTGGTTGTGGTTTATAGTTGGGACTTACTGGTTTCTTTGCTGACTTTTTGGTGAGCAATTTGGTTGCTTGCTTCTCAGTATCCTTAGAAGTTGTCTTAGTTGTTGATGCTGAACCACCAGATTTCTTCGCTGCTGCTCTTGCTTGTGCTGCTCTCTTTCTTTCAGCTTTCGCTGCTGCTAGTTGTTTCTCTCTCGCAGATCCTCTGTCTTGTGTTGGTTGTTGTTCTCTCTCAGATCTTTGGCGCTGTTGACCAATATCTTTTCTGTCTTTGTATGACTTGGCGGGAACCATTTTCCCGCCGCCAACAGCTTTCATCCTACGTTTTTCCGGTTCAGTCTTCCTACGATCAGCCCCAATTCGCCCACCTTCGCCAGACTTTTTAATCTGGCTTCTACCTTGTACTTCAGGATCATAAACTTCCATCAAGTCACTTTGGAATTGTGCGAAGGTCTTCATCTGAGAAAAAACTTACCTCTCTTTATTTAGATGCTCCAGATTTGTAAACCATGTTATTCTCATACATGAATTTGATTCTTTCAGCTCTCAACTCTTTGAGTTGATTGTATCGTTTTTGTTGATCATTAGTAAACATAAACGATTGCTTGCGCCAAGTGTCACGTAATTCTTGAAGCTGGTAAAGGATTTCAGATGATTTCATATCAATAATCAATGTTAGATTTAAGGTACTCGTTCATGTCAAATTTTTGTTCATCTTCAATCAGATCTGCAAGATCCTCATAAACATGATCAAAATTGACCAATTCTTCAACTTGTTGCTCAGTGAGGTAGTGATCCATTTGAATTGTTATTACATTAGTGAGACAATTTAGAGGGCCGGCTTACTTAACTAAGATTTGAAAATCCTTGCATCCCTCCTTTTTCTTGATAGTCTCCCAGAAAATAGCATCATCAATTTCAAGGAAGGTTGCTGTGTGTTGTGCATAACCCTTTTTCTTGGGTTTTAGATACTTCACTTGGTACATCATTCCAGTGTCGAATTACTCCAGATACAATAAAAGCATTAGTTATCATGTAACTAACAAATATAATGGTGCGTATGCCAGCAACGTAATTATCATAAGGTTCTGTCTTATCATCACTGAAGCTTCCGATAGCATACTTCCATATTCTAAGAAATTTAGTCACAATCGTCATCATCGCAACCATCTTCAAACTTAATAGCGATGGTGAATCTCCATCGATCTCTAAAAGATGTTGCTCTATGTAAGATTGAAGCATCAAAAGCCATCAACCTGTTTGAAACGGGAACTATACCTTGAATGTTCCCATTGACGAATAATTGTGTCTCTCCACCATCATTTGGTTTCCAACCAAATTGTGGATAATATAGAAATGTTATGCCACTATCACCATCCGTATGGAAATAAGGAAGCTCTCCAGGTGCAAAACAGTTGATATACATTCTGTATAAAGGAACTCCTTCAGGAGCTAATGGTCTTATCTTTTCCTCTAAGAACTTAAAGAGTTTACTTCTTTTATCGATGTCATGAGTTACACCACATGGAGGAGTTGACCCATCATCAGATTCACCATATCCATATTTTGCCTTGTTTTCACAATAATCAAGGACACCTCTTTGCTCTGCTTCTGTCAGAAAATTATCAAAAACTTTAATCATCGTCATCTAACCCCGCATATTCAGTGACTGTAATATTAAAAGAAACTGTGATTCTAGGTTCTTCTGGGTGTGGTGGATAAGATTTAATCTCATGCTTCAAATAAGCTGGGAACATGACTAAACTACCTTCCTTCACTCTTGGATAATGTCTATCATCATAGTTTTCTGATTTCATATTTATTGAAAGATGCCTAAGCGTCTCCATCGGATCAAGAAAAGTAAGAGGAGCGTGAATCTTAGGATTGAAAGAAAGAAAGTGAACACATGCAAAATGTGTTGGTGCTAGTGCATCTCCACAGTGATTGTGTGCTTCTTGATATTCCCCATTTGTGTAACTATTGTACCATATATCATCAATTTCAAGTCTAAACTTGTCATCAAAAAATCCTTTAATCACATTAAAGTATTGACGTTTGACCTCTGTCAAGTTTGCCAATTTAGTACTAATTTTCTCACTACAAAATGAAGTTGTGATATTCGTTGTCAGCCATCCCTCAGGAGTTTCACACTCCTCGACAGTACTTTCAACAATGGGGAGAATAAGTTCTTTTAACTTATCATTATCCTCTACAGCTCCCCTGTAGTATGAGACTGGGAATAAATCAATTCGCTTGCCTAGCTTTACGGTCATGATGTTTTTCTTTTATGTAGCGTGGTTCATAGTCTTCTATTCTTAATATATTTCAACTGGTCCCACTGAAAACAAGGACAGCAAACTAAAATGTGAATCTTTTTATGTTTCTCTTCTCTGGTATATTGGCAAGGTGGTTTATCTTTCACACCAATTTCGATGCTAATAGATTCATCACACTTAAAATAAACCCACCCCTCATCAACATTCCCGGTTGTTCTTTCCCATCTCACATAGTCATCAACCTGTGGGATATAATTCATGAAAATGCTGCCTCCAATGGTGTGAGGTTAAGTTGCATCGCTGTGTAGGGACGGGTATCACTAATGTCTACCGGATTACCTTGCTTGGTGGCATTAACAGGCGATAAGTAGCATCCTTTTTTTGTGTTGTAGAAACCCCAGATAGTACGAACAGGATCAGTAGTATAAGAATAAGTTGTGTGGTGATCCAACCAAATAGAAACCACGTTCTTTCTGTATTCTTTGACTGAATACGAATATCCTTTTGGGGGTTGATGAGGGAAATCATTGGGAAGCTCAATCATGTCGTAAACTGTTCAACAATACCGGATTCGTGATCATTTGTCAGTTGATAAGTTGGTGCCTTGCCAATGTTTTCACGAAGACGACTGTAATAGTCATCGTTCAATCCACCATCTTCATCAACAATCAGATCAAAACATTCATCATCATGTTCAGCAACTACATTCCAAATTCCACCATACTCAGAACGGGGAAAAGGAATGAAATGATCAACAATGTAAAGGAACTTGGGAGTCATTAGTTTCAATGAATTACATGTTTAGTTTAACATAATTAAACGAACTCAGCAATATAGTAATCAACTGTAACTTCTAGCTTTTCTGCTTCAATCTCACATTCAGCGATGAAATCATCAATCCATCGCTCAACTTGCAAATCTTGTCTTTCTTCGTCGTAGTTAATCATGCCATCAATGCTCCAGCAGGAATCTCAATTTGTGCAGGTGATTTTCTGTAGTCAAATGCGAACATGTCGAAACATTTCCACTCACCATCACGAGTATAAACATAAGCATACTCTTCATTATTATCTTTGTCAAGATATTCAACGACACTGTTATCTAAGCGAGGAGGGCAATCCTCACCACGCTCAGAGTAGTATTGTGGACCACATTCTGCTTTCTTAGCAATCTTACCATCAGAAGTGCGGAAGCAGTCATCAGTCCAGCAGACTGACATATCACCACCGTCAATCAGTTCTTCAACTTGATGACGAAAATTATAGTGAGTTCTCAGAATACGACCCAGCCAGGAAGGATAACCGTCCCAGTGGTGATAGACAGAAAGAATACTATCGTCTGAAAGTTGGATGCCGATTCGTGCGTTGGTGCTCATGGGTTTGTGTGGTTACATTATAAAAACGCTTTAGAGGGCCGGCCTTCAACCTCCATCAACTTGACATCCAACCATGGCACCTCCAACAATGCCAAGAGGAATTGCCCACAATCTACCATTACCACGGGATGCAGCTGCACCGGCACCACCTCCAAGAATACCACCAAGTATAGAACCTTCTATACAGGAATTATTATCCACATTACCTGTGTTGGGATATTCGTCTTCGTATCTAGGGAAAGAATTAGGAGAAGTCTGAGGCAAAAAATGTCTTCGTCCACATGAAATCCTCTTACGCTTATTTTTTACATATCCACCAACATACTGCCCAAATTCATTATAGTATCCTGGAACATATCTTTCTACATTCTTATAACAATACTCTTCAAAATGAGTTTGTTTGTGACCAAAACGCCGATAACTTGGACCACCAGCAAAAGCTGGAGTGCTCAGGAAAAGCATTGAAAGTAAAACTGCTGGGAGTTTCATGGTATTGTTTTTGTATAGAGCCAATTTATATTAAAAAAGACCGCTTGTAAAGCGGTCTTGTGCCAGTTATTCTTGTGTCCGTGCTTTTTGTACTAGGTAAGCACCATATTCTTCCATTTTATCAGGATGAATAGCCCTTATACCATACTCCTCTACGGCAATTTTCATCGATTCGATGTGATCTAATTCGATTTTTTTGTCTCTGGGCAGGGTCATAGGGGCAACCTCCGGATGTGTTGACATTCTAACATGCCACGTCACAAATAGTTATAAACTTAATCTTTTCTTTGGGATTGGGCAATAGTTCAAAATATATTCTTTTGCTGGGTAATCGTCTCATGAGTGTTCATATTATTGAACAACCATTCAAATTTTCTATCAGATACGATTGTCGCATCTGTATCACACATCTCTTCGTAAGCTATCACAAACATTGTAAAGTAGTGCCAGTGTGTTTTTGGAACATATAGTGGAGACAAACAAACAAAGATGAAATCAAATTCATAGTCATCAAACTCCCAATCTTGTCTTACATGATTTTTGAATTTATTTCCAAGAAACTTTCTAGTATAAGAATTTCTATCTAGATTTCCACTGTGCTCACTATGAATCCAAGTAAATGAATTTAACTTACCAGAAAGTTCTAACCATGCACCCCAGTTACCCTCATTAACTTGGTGATGTCGTTTAATATATTCTATCTCCTGATCTAAAAGATTGTGATCAAAATCATCTTTCACATAATCAGGAGTTTCATCAAGAAACTCTCCATGCAAAATATCATCGTGGTGATCAATATTGACTATATCGATATTCTTTTCGTTACCAATCAAATATAGAATTGCATCATGATCATATCCAAAGAGAACTTTAGGATTCTCACTTTCACCCAAAGCTTTCAAGAAAGTATTATAGCAATAGATTAAATTACCTTGATCAATGAAGAACTGATTCTCCTTAAAATCAGTGTTGTCATAAAAAGCGGCCCAACCCGCTGAGGGATTAGGGCCGTCTACTTTATGCTGATAAGTTTCAATCGTAGGACCCATGATATAATCAAGGTCAATGCTCAATACTTTTGTCATCTTTAGAAATTTTGTTTTTCAATTTTTTGCATGTTTTCTTAATCAACTTAGCATAATAAACTTCCTCTTTAGTATAATACTCAGGATGCTTCTTCGCTCTTTTAATAATTTTCTTTGCTGCTTTCTTTGTACTTAGTTCCTCCATGATAATAATGTTAAGAGAGTTTAACTATTTATTCCTCATCTTCCAAATCTTCGTCATCTTTCTTATTAAAACCAAATGGCAGACCACCACCACCTGATCCACCTCTTTCGCGTGATTGATGTGCAAGCTTACAGACGGACTCCATCACGTCAAGAGTGTCTGTAATTGTTGCATCCTCTGGCATTTGACTGTTCACAATGTCAAATAGGGGGAAGAATAGGTCAGATGCTGCTTTAACTTCTTCTGGTGTTAATGGTTCTTTCATTTTCCGCTGGTGTCGTAATTGTACTTGTCGTCATATTTTTTCATCTTTTGCTGCTGAATCCTTTCATGCAATTTTGCAATCGCTGCTGCAGCTTCAGGGGTTTGATCCCACTCCCAACTCTCACCTTTTGAACTAACGAATTGTTTCGCCATAATTAAACTCCAATGACGTACTGTATATATTTAAGCACAGAACTTGCTTTCTATTGCAAGCAGAGTTTCATATGGAATCCATGCAGGATCCTCATCCTTAAATTGTACTTGCACCTCTCTAATGCTTCTTCCAAGAGATTTTGACCAAGACTCTCTAGTATTTTTAACATAGGATATTGGGTTTGTCATTCCTGAGATCTCCATTCTTTCCTCATTATAACATATTTTGGATCATATGCTGCTTTATCCCTTACGACCTTAAAAATATTCGCGGCCTTTGCTTTAACATTGGTCCTCCA
>CETK01071003.1_pt1 | contig 10698 bp, 8 predicted proteins | sample 361431 | NCBI WGS metagenome assembly CETK01 (sample SAMEA2622452, study PRJEB7988) | marine metagenome | biome: marine biome (ENVO:00000447); feature: surface water layer (ENVO:00002042); material: "saline water (ENVO:00002010), including plankton (ENVO:xxxxxxxx)" | depth 5 m | reverse complement strand
CACCATTTTCTCCAGCATGTGGATTTATACCTGATATTAAAATTTTTGGTTTTAAAATATTAAAATCTTTTTTCAAAATAAAATTTAAATCATTGATTTTATTATATAAGAAGTCTTTCTTTTTTATAAATTTTGCAATTGATTTTAATTTTATATGAGTTGTAATAACTGAAATAATTATTTTTTTATGATAAAGGATCATGTTTGATGATTTTTTTTTATCTAATCTTTCAAACAACTCAGTATGACCTATAAATTTTTTATTTATATTTCTGATTATCAAATCTTTTCTTAGTGGCAGTGTTAATATTCCAATAAAATTATTTTTGCTACATTCTTTATGCGCAAATTTTATTGAATTATATGTATTTTCAATGTCATTTTTTGCATTATATGAATAAATATTAAAATAATCTTTTTTATATAAAAATTTGTTTTTATTATTATTTACTACATTGATTTTAAGACTAATTTTACTTTTTAAAATATATCTTTTTAGTAAGGTTAAATTACAAAACAAAACAAAATTTTTTGACTTATTTTTAATCCATAAGTCGATCAATATTTTAATTCCAATACCTTTAATATCTCCAACTGTAACAGCAATTAGATTATTCATTAATTATTAGATTATATTTTATAGAATTATTTTTGATAAATTCTTTCTCAATAGTTTCAGCATAGTATAAGACTTTTTTATTTAAGTTTATATTATTTAATATCTCTCTATCAAATTTTATACCACATAAAAAAATATATGTTGATTTATTATTATCATTAAATACTATAAAATCATCTATATCCCTCAAGTTATCTTTAATTTTTAAATTTAATTTATCAAATTGATACTCTTTTACTAATATATTCAAATTGTCTTTATTATTATCTAAGTATTCACAATTTAAATTTATATTTTTCATATTAAGTTTAGTATCAAAACTAAAAATTTGAGCTATTAATCCATCATAAGTTTCAAATTCTTTTTTAATTGAAACAAATATAATTTCACCATCATTATAAATATCAAAAAATTTAAATCCCTCCTTAATTTGTTTAGAAATTTTATTATTTAAATTATTTAAATTTTCAATATTCAAATTTTTTTTAAAAAATTTAATATTATTTTCATGTAAATAATTTTCAACATCCAAAATATTTTTAAAATCAATATCTTTTAAATTTAATTTTTGATCAATATCATTTAAATTAATACCTAAATAACTAATTTTATAATCGTATAATAGATCTAAATTATTTTCTTGGTAAAATATTGAATCTTTTTGACTATTAATTATTTCTTCTATTATTATTTTTCTAACAAAATCTAATTCAATATTTTTTAGTATTGTTTCCTTTTCTAAGTCAAAAGAAAAATTTTTATCTTTTTTTTCATATTCATTTAATATATTTATGTAAATATCCAATACTTTATTTTTTAGTTCATTACTTATATTATTATTTTCTATATATTGTTCATAGAATAAAATTGTTGAGATATAATCATCTAAAACCTCTTTTGATGTAATATCATTATTTTCACCAACAAATTGTAAATATTTTGAACGCTTTTCAATATCTAATGTTGTATAGGGCTTATCATTTACTTTAAATATAATATTATTTTCAAATGATAACGATGTTTTGATATATAATACATTAATAGTCATTAATGCTATTATTAAATTTATAAATATAATCTTATTCATATTTTTCAAACAAATTGTTATCTACGTCTTGACCTTCCCATTCTATATCTTGTTTGTCAATTTCAGATACTGCCAAATTAGTTGATTTATAAGATCCAATGTTTTTAAATGAAAACATAACAGTAAGAATATCTTGTGGTTTTAAATTATCCTCTTCATAAGATTTTCTTTTAAAATCTATATTTATACCAAAACATTCATCAAAGTATCTGTAGCCAATACTGTATTCAGTATTTATTTCTTTTTTTAAATCATAAAGTCCAGAAAAATTTATCTTAGAAAATTTCGAAAATTTCTTACTTGCAAAAGAATAATTTAATGTTTCAATATCCTGTTGTATAATATTGTTAATTTTACTCTTTTGATCCAAATAATATAAGGAAATATCACCATAATTAGTTTTATTAGATATATTTGTGCTTTGTTCTTTTAAATAATCTTCATTAAAATCATAACGAAAGTTATAATTAATTGTATTAATAAATTTGTTTTTTTCATTCCTATACTCAAATAAACCTAAAAGATCACTAAGATTATCAGAACCTGAATTAAAATTATTATTTTCTGTAAATTCAAAGGTTTGAAATAATTGTAATTTTATATTTTCATTTATAATGTCGAAGCCATAATCAATCCTCTTCGAATTATCCATTTTATCACTTCCACTAAATCTATTTAATGATGAGGCATTTTGTATAACAAAATCGTTGTTTGACGAGTCTTCATTTGAAATTTTATTAGAATTAGAAATACCTGGAGATATTACAAGTTGCATATGTGGTCTATACGTAAAATTATAGTAATTATTTTTGATTTTAAATGGACTTTCTGTTTGAATACCTAAAATTGGAAATAACCTATAATAAGAGCCTGTGTGAAATTCATTTGTTTGTAATAATTTATTTTCTGTATGATATAATTGATTATAAATTTCAGATTTAAATGTAATTTTAGAATTAAAGTTTATAAACTCCCTTGAAGTACTTAATTTATGAGAAATTTTTTGCTGATTTTGAGCATGAATACTTGTGTGCTTATCTCTAAATATATTATAAAAATCATATGTATGGTTTATATTGTTACCACGTAATAGATCATTTCCACTATAATATCTTATATTAGGAAATACTGTTGGAGTTGTCTTATTATCTTCATTTTCTTGATTTGTTTGATAATTATTAAATTTTAGACTCAGGTAATCATCTTTTTTATTTAGATAAAACCCTTCTAAATTTACTTTAGTTGATAATGAATTTTGGTAACTTAAATCACTATCTGGATTTGTAATTTGAATATAGTTTCTTGAAGTTTGTAGTGCGCTATCAATTTTAATTCTAAATTTTTCATTTAAATTTTTTTTATAAGATGTAACTAGACTTGCATCAGAAAACCATTTATCATTATTATTTCTTTCAAAATTTGAATCGAATTTAAAATCTACTAATAAATTCCCACCTGAAATAATTTGATTATAATCGAAAAGGAATCTTTGAGAAGAGTCTACACCACCACCATATTTTACGATGGGCGTAAATGTTAATTCCTTATCAATAGAAATATTGAAATAATATGGGAAGGCCACTGATTGAGAAGTTTTAGTGTCCACAAAATTAAGGGCTAGTGAAGGAGAAAGAAAGCCAGATTTCCTCTCTTTTCTTAATGGTGATGGAGTAACTATATATGGTATATAATATACTGGAGTATTTAGGACTCTCATTTTTGAGTGTTTTTGGTATAAAAATAAATTTTTATTATCGTGAAGTATTTTTTCTGCTTCTAGTTGCCATGTAGGGCATATAAAACTACCTATTTTTATTCTTGATTTACATGGAGTATAAACTCCTTTTGAAATTATATCAACATTCCCCTCTCTTTTTCCTTGAATACCAATTATTCTTGATCCATCATTTAATCTAATTTTAACATTATTGAAAGAACCAAAATCTAAACTTTTTTCAAAATACCCATCTGTTCCTTGAAGATAATTATTTTTTTCATCTTTTAATATAAACGAAGAAGGTAAAAAAATTTTTTCATTTTTTTTATCGTAAATTATAAGGTCAGAAAGTACAAATTGATTATCTTTAAATATTTTCGCATTTCCTTTTGCAACTATATTTTCATCTTTATCGTAAGAAATATCATCTGCATATATTAAAATTTCTTGAGCATTGTTATTGCTAGTAAATAAAATTACAAAACAATAAATTATACAAAAAAATATATTTTTTTTCTTAATCATTTTCTATTTTAATTACTTGATATAAACCAATTGAGAAAGGCAAAAAGAAAATTATTAAATAAGAGATATAAAAATTTACTGATAGTGAAATTGTTATTTTAGTAATTATCTCTTTAAGAAAAAATATTAAAAAACCTATTAAAATTGAAATAAATAATACTTTAAAAAAATTTTCATTTCTTTTAAATTTTCCAGAAAATCCAATTACTACAAATGATAACATAACAATGAAAATTGGTTTTAAGATTTCGGAAAAATAAAAAAGACCAATTTCAGGTGAGTAAAGATTAAATTTTTTTAAAGTATTTGAATGTGATAAATATTTATAAAATGGAATTAATTTATAATTTGAAATTGAATTTATAATGTTTTCTTTATTAAAATTGATATCTAATTCTAAATATTCTTGACTATTATATTTGTCATTTTTTATATTATAATTCATTACCTGAGATAATATAAACTTATTTTTCTCTATTTTACCTATTTTTGCAGTTATAAATTTATATTGATTTTTATTAATATGTATAATTTTAATATTTTCTGCTATCATATTTTTTAAATCAATATTTTTTATATTGATTATACTAGAATCTGATTCATTAATTTTATTTTTAATCCACATTTCTTTTTCAGTAATATTGATTGAATAAAGTAAATTATCTTTTTTATTTAGAATTTTCTCAAATTTATTATCAAAGTTTACTGAAATTGGATTTAAAATAAAAAGAAAAAAGATACCAATTGTAAAAACTGACAGACTAATGGGAAAAAAAATATCAAATATCGAATATCCAATATTTCTCATTGATATTAATTCATTATTATTAATCAAATTTCTAAATAAAAATGACATTGATATTATAATTACAAATGGAATTATTTCATTCATAATAGAGGGAATTTTAAGATAAGATAAATACAAATAATTTATTAATGTGTTTGTGTTTTCATTATTCTGAAGTGTTCTTGATAACTCAATAAGATTAATAAATAAGATAAAAGTTGTTAAAATTATTAAATTAAATATGATATACTTTAACGATAATCCAAACAAATAAAAATTTATTTTATTCATTAAAATATTTTCTTAATAATATTAATATATTCAATAGTATTATTAGTGTAACTATTGAAAAAAGGTAATTTAAAGCATTTATTTCTGAACTCTTAAGTAATTGATTTGAAATTAAGAAAAGTATAGATATTAAAATAAAAAAAATATTATTTTTAAATTTAAAATTTAAATTAATAATATTGTTTTTATAAAAAAAATAAAAAATTAAAATCATAAACAAAACATCTGATATTTTATAAAGTATATTTAAATAATTTTTTGAATTGATATCATCAATAATTGTAAATGTATTTTTATCAAAATTATTAAATTCAATTTGCTTTTGATTATCAATTTTTAGTACATAATTCTCAAATTCTAACTTTTCTATTTGATCATTTTCATCTATACTTAGTTTAAAACCACTATTTAACTGAAAAATATATTTATCTTTTTCAGAACTAATAAATCCATTTTTTGCAAAAATTAAATTATCATTTTCATCTTTAAAATTAATAAAAATGTCTTCAAAAGTATTTTCATTTTTTTTAAAATCAAGTGTTGTATTTTCATCAAGTTTTAGGAAATTTGATAATACCATTTTGTTAAAATTAATAGTATTTCTTAATTCATATTCTTTAATTTTATATTTTTCATAAACTTTGGGTGATATATAAAAATTAATTGATATATAAAAAATTAATGTTAGGAACAAAAATATTAATAAGGAAAACTTAATAGGTTTTAATTGTAATCCTAAACTATAAATTGCTATAATTTCTTTATCTTTATATAATTTAATAAAACAGAGCATCATACCAAATAATATTATGAATGGCATTATTACTGTTAATAAATTTGGAACAAGAAATAGAGATAGATAAATTACATTCAATATATCTGTTTGTATCAAATTTGTTAAAGTAAGTAATCTTGTTAGTTGTAATAACCAAGAAATAGATAGGAAAATAAAAAAAATTAATATGCAGGATTTTAATAATTGATTAAAAATATAATTATCTATTTTATTTATCATTTTATAACTATTTATTATTTTATTTTATAATAAATCATATATAATTTTTATATCAAATTTTAAGTTAAGATTAATAGGTAATTTTTTCAAAGGAAGGTAAAATGAGTAGAACTTTTTCTATAATTAAACCAGATGCTACAAAAAGAAATTTAACTGGGTCAATAAATCAAATAATTGAAAATAATAATTTAAGAATTATTGCACAAAAAAGAATAAAATTAAATATTAGTGAAGCTCAAGGTTTTTATAGTGTTCATAGTGATAAACCATTTTTTAATGATTTAATAGAATATATGACATCTGAGCCTGTAGTCGTACAGGTGTTAGAAGGAGATAATGCAGTAACAAAATATAGAGAAGTAATGGGTTCAACTAATCCTGATAATGCTGCAGAAGGTACTATCAGAAAACAATTTGCATTAAACATCCAAGAAAATTCTGTTCATGGATCGGACTCCGAAGAAAATGCTAAAATTGAAATTAATTATTTTTTCAAAGATGAAGAAATTGTTGGTTAATTAAAACAATGTAAATATAAAAATTACGACAACACCAACAAATATTATAGTGTAAATTGATAATTTATTAAAAGATTTCCATGTTTGTGCCTTATCTTTGGATATTTTGTCTTTATTATAATCCATATATAATAATAAATCGAATTTTAGTATTTGGCAATAATAGATGAAGCTTAAATTAGTATTTTTAATTTTACTCTTTTTTTCTAATAATTGTATTTCTTATACACTTTTTGAAACGAAATTTAATGAAATAAATTTTATTTCTGAAAACATAAAGAATGATAAAGAAAAAAAAATAAAAAAACTAAAGTCAAACGATTTTAAAAATATTCTTAAAAAAACTCTAACTAAAAATGATTATAATAATATTGAAAAAAATTTAAGTGATATTTTTATAAACAATTTTATTAAAAGTATCAATATTGATCAAGAAAAGATTATTAATAATAATTATTTTGCTAACATTAAAATTAATTTTGATAAAAATAAACTAATAAACTATTTTAGAAGTAATAGCATAGGATATGTTGAGTATATTCCAAGAAAAATGTTTGTAATTATTTATGAAAAGAACAAAATTGGAAATAATTTTTTATCAAAAAATAACTCATATTACAATTATCTAGAAAACAATCCTAGCAATTTTTTTTTAATGCCTAAACTAGACATTAATGATAGATTTATAATAAATGAAGTTAATATAGAGAATAAAGATATATCAAAAATTGATAAATTATTAAGAAAATACTCACATAATGAATCAATTATTATTTATTCTAATAAAATTGAGAATAATTATTTTTATAAAATTTATTATTATAATAATAGTGAATTTTATCTAATAAAAGAAATGCAAATCGATAATCAAGATATTGAAAATTTTTTTTATAATTTATACCCAGAAGTAATTAATTCTTGGAAAAAATATAATATTATTGATAATAAATTAAGAGATATATTAAATTGTAATATTAAATTCTTTAATATAAATGAATTAAAAGAAATCAAAAAAATTATTTTAAATATTAGTCAAGTTGATAAAATCATATTAAAAGAAATATCTCATAAGAATAATAATTATGATTTAAGTTATTTTGGAAATAAAGAATTTTTAATTAATAGTTTTAATTATTATAATCTTTTAATAAACTTTCAAGATACTGAGTGTAATATAAGTTTAAAATGATCAAGCAATCAATTTTTAATTATAATTTTACCAAAAATAATAATGATAATGATTTATATATTAATAAAACAAATATAAATGCGTATGATGAAGTTATGAATAATAATAATAAATCTATATTTCTTACTGGACCAAAAAAATCAGGTAAATCTTTACTATCTCAAATATGGGCAAATAAAAATCATGCATTAAAATATGATAGAAATTTAGAATATATAATTAAAAATAAAAAAAATGTTCTATTTGACAATATAGAAAATAATTTAAATGAAGAAGATATATTTCATATTATTAATCATTCTAAAACTTATGATTTAAATATTCTTATTAATTCAAATTATAATATAGATGAATTAAATATTAAATTGCCTGATTTACTATCTAGATTAAAAATTTTTTCATTCTGTATAATCAATAAACCAGATGATGATATGTTATTAAATATCTTAACTAAGTTATTTATTGAAAAACAATTTATAATAAATTCTAATGACATTTTTAATTTTATTATACGCAGATCAAATAGATCTTATGAGAATATAATAAATATGGTAGATAAACTGGACAACCTTTCTCTTGAAAAAAAAAGACAATTAACAATACCATTAATAAAGGAAATATTGTAGAGAAGCTATTTTATGAATAATTATCGTTCTCACTATTGTTCACAATTAAATTCAAATAATTTAGGAGAAAATATCACCTTATCTGGCTGGGTAGATACAATAAGAGATCATGGCAATCTAATATTCATCGACTTAAGAGACAATTATGGTGTTACTCAATGTGTTATAGATGGTACTCATCAATCATTTGAAGAATTTGGTAAAATTAGCAATGAAAGTGTTATTAAAGTAATGGGCCAAGTGGTTAAAAGATCAAATGAAACAATAAATAAAAACTTAAACACTGGAGAAATTGAAGTAAAAATAGATAATTATATATTATTATCTAAATCTGATACACTTCCTTTACCAGTTAACTCCGATATTGAATATGGAGAAGAAATAAGATTAAAATATAGATTTCTTGATTTAAGAAGAAACAAATTGCATTCAAATATATTGCTTAGAAATAAAATTATCTCAGATATTAGAAAAAAAATGAATGATAGAGATTTTGTTGAGTTCCAAACACCAATTTTAACATCTTCTTCACCTGAAGGCGCTAGAGATTATTTAGTCCCCTCAAGAATACACCAAGGTAAATTTTATGCCCTCCCTCAAGCACCACAACAATTTAAACAATTATTAATGATGGCTGGATTTGATAAATATTTTCAAATAGCACCATGTTTTAGAGATGAAGATAGTAGAGCAGATAGATCCCCTGGTGAATTTTATCAATTGGATTTTGAAATGAGCTTTGTCACCCAGGAAGATGTATTTGATGCCATCGAGCCAGTTTTATTTGAAATATTTGATGAAAATAAAAAAAACAAAAATATTAAAGTCAGTACTTATCCATTTAAAAGAATACCTTATTATGAGTCTATGGAAGTTTATGGAACTGATAAACCAGATTTAAGAAATCCACTTACTATAGATGATTATACAAAAGTATTTAAAGGCTCAAATTTTAAAATATTTAGTAATCAAATTGATAAAGGCTCAATAGTCAAAGGAATTATTGTTAAAAATACGGCTGAACAACCTAGAAGTTTTTTTGATAAATTAAATAATTGGGCAAGAGATGAAGGTGCTGCTGGTCTAGGATATATTTCTTTTGTTGAAAATAATTTTAAAGGACCTATAGCAAAAAATCTAAATGAATCTCAGTTATCATCATTAAAACTTGAAGAAAATGATTCAATTTTTTTTATTTGCGATAAATTAAAAGAAGCTCAATCATTTTCAGGAAAAGTTAGAGAAAAGATTTGTAGTGATTTAAACTTACTTAATAAAAATTCTTTTGAATTTTGTTGGATAGTAGATTTTCCAATGTACGAAATCGATGAAAAAACAAATAAGATACAATTTAGTCATAATCCCTTTTCAATGCCTCAGGGTGAAATGGAAGCTTTAAAAAATAAAGATCCTCTTGATATAAAAGCATATCAATATGATATTGTATGTAATGGTGTAGAACTTTCTTCTGGCGCAATCAGAAATCATAAACCAGAAATTATGTATAAAGCTTTTGACATAGCGGGATATTCAAAAGAAGATTTGGAGAATAAATTTTCTGGAATGCTTAATGCCCTGAAGTTTGGAGCACCTCCTCATGGAGGTAGTGCTCCTGGTATTGATAGAATAGTAATGTTGCTTGCTGAGGAACCAAACATAAGAGAAGTTATTGCATTTCCAATGAACCAACAAGCTATGGATCTAATGATGGATGCCCCTTCAAATGTAGATAAAGAGAGATTAGAAGAATTAGGTATTAAGTTAATAGATAAAAATTAATCCCGTTCCAAATATTGCAATAATTGTCCCTACCCAAGCACCAAAAGAAGGTATTTTTCTTGTCAATAACCAAAGAAGAAATAATATCATTATTGGACTTGTAGATGATAAAGTTGCTACTATTCCCGCATCAGCTTTTTGTAATGCAATTAATAGTAAGCTCATACCAAGTGCCATTCCTAGAAAACCACTTATAATTGACTGGTAAATAATTTTACGTGTAATTTTAACTTTAGTATTAAAAATTTCATAATTTAAAAAAAATGTAAATGATAAGAAAATACATGATATTGTTGTTCTTATTGCAGCTGAAGCTATTGGATCTGCTCCATATGACAATATAGGTTTCATCATAACCAAACCAATAGCTTGACACAAAGCAGCTCCAATAGCTAAAATTACTCCAATATAAAGCGATCCTTCAATTTTTTCCCATCTATGCTCAGACCCCTTTTTGTCTCCGTAGGTAATTGCAAAAACAACACCAAAAAAAACAATAAAACATCCAATAATACTTATAGTTGAAGCAAGTTCATTTAAAAAAA
>CETK01014592.1_pt1 | contig 10702 bp, 11 predicted proteins | sample 361431 | NCBI WGS metagenome assembly CETK01 (sample SAMEA2622452, study PRJEB7988) | marine metagenome | biome: marine biome (ENVO:00000447); feature: surface water layer (ENVO:00002042); material: "saline water (ENVO:00002010), including plankton (ENVO:xxxxxxxx)" | depth 5 m | reverse complement strand
GAAAATATTAGCTATAAAATAAATGAAAACAAACTTTTTCATAATCTTTCATTTAATGTTAACAAAGGAGAAGCTCTTCATATAACTGGTACAAATGGATCAGGAAAATCGACCTTAATAAGAATTATTTTGGGTATTACCAATCAAACAAAAGGAGAGTTAAATAATTTATCTTCCAAAGGAATAACATATCTAGGTCACAAAAATGCACTTAAGAGTTATTTAACCCTTGAAGATAATATTGCTTTAATGGAATTAGATTCAGATATAAATCTAAAAAAATATATAGAAATATTAAATTTAAAAAAATATTATGATGTAACTGTATCTAGCCTTTCATTTGGACAACAAAAAAAATTAGCTTTATTAAGAGTATTTTTAAATCAGTCTGACTTACTTGTTCTTGATGAGCCTTTTGTTGGATTGGATGTTGATACTCATATGATACTTACCAACTTTCTAAATAAAGAATTAGAAATAAATAAATCTATAATTTATACATCTCATATCCAATGTGATATTAAATCCAACATTCTTGATATAAATAAATAATATGAGTTCTCTGAAATTAGAATTATTAAAACTTAAGAAAAAAACAAGGAGCTGGCTTGGCCCAATATTAGTTTTTTGGTTAATTATGATTGCATACCCACTAACTGTTGAATTTCTTCAAGATAAACTAGAGGTTGGATTTTTTTCTGTTCTGTGGATTGCAATATTAATTTCAATGATGCTCGCAACCGAAGATATTTTCACAGAAGATTTCAATGATGGCTCTCTCGAGCAAATGATGCTCAAATACTCATCATTCTCTATTCTTGTTTCAATGAAAACATTAACCTATTGGTTGCTTATTGGGGTACCAATTTCCGCACTGAGTTTTATTTTTTCATTTGGAACAACAGAAAATTTTTCTTTAAGTATATCTATCTTACCTTTGTCATTAATATCTTCTTATATATTTTTAAATCTATTTGTTTTGGGTAATGCATTAAGCCTTAATAAAGGATCTGTATTGGGAGCATTAATTACTATGCCTTTAGCACTTCCGGTGCTAATTGTTCTTGGAAAAAGCCTAACAGCTATTCAAATAGGCATTAATTTCATAAGCTTTATTTTATTATTATTAGGTTGCTTATCTATTATAATGGTTACAGTGCCTCTAGTTGTCTCATATATAATTAAAGCGCATCTAGAATAAACCACTCAGCACACATATTATAGTGATTAAAAAGTTTATACATCAATTTGCCTCACCCAAAACATACCTATTTCAGGTAGATAAGTTTTATAATTTTATTTTTTTCACATCTTTAATAATCTACCTATTTTCTATCGTATGGGGTTTGATGTTCACTCCAGAAGACTTTGTTCAAGGAAACTCATTTAGAATTATTTATCTTCATGTCCCAGCATCTTTTTTATCTCAATCTTTATATGCTGCCATGGCGATTGCTAGTTTTGTATATTTGGTATGGAGAGTTAAATTAACTGCATATTTAATTATTGCAATAGCGCCAATAGGTGCGATGACAACTTTTATTGCACTTATATCTGGATCAATTTGGGGTATACCCACTTGGGGAACCTGGTGGCAATGGGATGCAAGAATTACATCAACATTAATATTATTTATTATGTATTTAGGATTAATCTCTTTACATAATTCTTTTAGCAATTATGAGAAGGCTGATAAGTTATTGTCATGGTTGGTAATTGTTGGAGCTGTAAACATTCCTATAATTAAGAAATCAGTTGATTGGTGGAGTACATTACATCAATCTGCATCTATCACCTTGACTGACAAACCAAGCATTGATCCAGTAATGTTATATCCTCTAATTGGATCAATTATTGGTTTTTTCGGACTTATTATTTGCTTAGTTTTGCTTTCTTCAAAGAATCAAATTCTTTTAAGAGAAAAAAATAAATCATGGATTAAAGATTATGTTTAATTTTGCATTTAATTCTTTTAATGAGGCCATATATATGAATGGTCATGGTATTTATGTATGGAGTGTTTTAATAATAGTAATTCTAAGCCTACTTATATTTTTTATAGCTTACTACTCTAAGATTAAAAAGATAAAGAAAAAATTAAATGAATCCAACTAGAAAGAGAAGAATTTATAGCATACTGTTAGTGCTGTTTTTCTCTATCTCAGGTATTTCATTAATCCTATATTCATTAAATACAAACTTAGATTATTTTTTTACTCCTACAGAGCTAAAAGATAAAAATATTCCCAATGACAAAAGAATAAAGGTTGGAGGAATGGTATTGAAAGGATCGGTTCAAAGATCTGCATCAGTTATATCCTTTTTTATTACTGATTATGAGAATTCAATAAAAGTTGAATATGATGGAATCGTCCCAGATTTATTCAAAGAAGAAAGCGGTGTTGTTGTTTTAGGATTTTTAGAAAATCAAATAGTATATGCGGAAGAAGTTTTAGCAAAACATGATGAAAACTATATGCCTCCAAATTTAGACATCAAAAATGATAATTGAAATTTCCCATTTTTTATCAGTTCTTGCAACGGGACTCTTCTTTTTAGTAGGAGTTTTTTCTATTTTTATTAAGAATACGTCCTACGTTTCAAATCTAATAAGCAGAACCTATTCTCATGGCTTTTTGTTTTTGCTCACATCCTTTTGTATGTATATCTGGTTAGCGATCTCAGATAATTTTAGTGTTCAATATATTGCAAGCCATTCAAATACAGAATTACCAATTTTCTATAAAATTTCTTCCATTTGGAGCGCTCACGAGGGGTCTATGTTCCTCTGGATAGTTTTTTTATCCGTATGGGGCTATTTTTTCAATATAAGCATAAAAAATGATGAAATACTGAAACCAAAAAGCATTGGTGTCATATCAATCATATTGGTAGGCTTTTTATTATTCTTATTAATTACTTCTAATCCATTTATTACTATATTACCCATTGCTCCTTTGAATGGAGCAGATATTAATCCTGTATTACAAGATCCTGCATTAGCTATTCATCCACCCACACTTTATCTAGGCTATGTGGGCTTTGTTATCCCATTTGCTTGTGCAATTTCTTTTCTTTTGGAAGGAGACTCTAATATTAAATGGGAAACATTAGTAAGAAAATGGTCTGTTGCTGCATGGGTATTCCTTACAGTTGGAATAACGCTTGGAAGTTGGTGGGCATATTATGAACTAGGTTGGGGCGGTTATTGGTTTTGGGATCCTGTCGAGAATGTAGCATTAATGCCATGGCTTGCTGCAACCGCGTTTATTCACTCATTAACAGTTTCAATTAAATCATCTCATTTAAGAATATGGACAATATTACTATCAATTTCTGTTTTTTCTCTCAGTCTTTTTGGAGCATTTATAGTTAGATCTGGAATAATTGATAGTGTTCATTCATTTGCCAATGATCCTGATAGAGGTCTTTATCTATTAGGGTTTATAACATTAATTGTTTTTACCTCTATTTATTTATTTATTTTTAGATTACCAACTATTAAAAGCATCGGAAGTATAAAGAAATTTTCCAAAGAATCATTTATTTCTTTAAATAATATTTTTTTTGGTACATTGATATTTTCAGTAATGCTTGGAGTGACTTACCCACTAATTTACGAGTTCTTATTTGATCAGAAGATAAGTGTTGGGGCGCCTTTCTATAACGCAGTATTTATACCCATAGTTGTTCTTGCTGTTTTCTTCTTATTTTTTTCAATTGATTCAAAATGGTCACGAAATATTAATTTAAAATTTTTGAGTACTCCTATATTTTTATCATTATTGTTTTCATCAATTTCTGTAATTTGTACAGCGTACTTGTTCAATACAAACAACTTAGCGATATTAGTATCTATATTTGCTGGAGCAATAATTATTTTTAGGTACATTATTGAGGTATTAAATTATTTCTTAAACAAAAAATATATTAATCCTTTTAGTGTTATTGCTCATATGGCTCTTGGATTATTATTAGTTTCAATATCATTTAATAGTTTGTTAAGTACTGAGAGGGCTCTAAATATAAAGATTAATGAGTATGAGGAATATAAAGATTTAAAGATTTATTTTGAAGACATTAGAGTTTTAAATAACTCAAATAATGATTCAATTAAGGCCACGTTTCTTATAGAAGACTTAGATGGTAAAAAATTTAATCTTAGTCCTGAAAAAAGAAGATATTTTACAAGAGGTCAGATTACAACAGAGACAGCAATTCATATAATGCCTTTAAAAGATATCTATATGACTATTGGAGATCAACTTGATGATGGTAGCTGGATTGTTAATATCCAAATAAATTATCTAATAAGATTTATATGGTTTTCAGCTGCTTTAATGGCATTTGCAGGAATAATGTTAGTATTTTCTAATAAAAGTAAACAAGTATGAAGATTTTATTTAAACTTATTGTCTTTTTTGTACCTACCACATTTATCGTGATGTTTTTCATTTTATTAACAAATGATGAAGCCTATCCTGGAGCTGATTACAGCTCTTTCGAATTACCATCATTTAAATTAGACAATTTAGAAAACTCAGATCTTATTACTGATGACGTTCTTCAAGGCAACTTCATTTTAAATGTTTGGGCAAGTTGGTGTATTACATGCAGAATCGAACATCCATATTTAATGAACCTAAATAATAATGGCATTCCAATAGTAGGATTGAACTATAAAGATGAAAGAAATGATGCAATTAATTGGCTTAATAAATATGGAAATCCATATGACTTAACAGTTCATGATTACAAAGGAACATTAGCATTAGACTTGGGGGTCACAGGTGCCCCAGAAACATTCTTGGTTCACAATGGTAAAGTTGTTGCGCATTATCAGGGCGAAGTTAATAAGCTCATATGGGAAGATGTTTTTCTGCCAGTAATAAAAGAAAAGGAGATCTTTTAGAATGAGATATATAACATTTTTGATGTTAGTTTTATCATTCTATATTTTTTCTGATACTTTATATGATTTTGATAATGAAAACGATGAAGAGAGATTTAATAGTCTTATAAAAGATATTAGATGTCCTAAATGCACATCAGGATCCCTATCTAGTTCAAATGCACCTATATCAGAAGATTTAAAATTAAAAATTGTCGAAATGATAAAAGAAGACATGTCGGACCAAGAAATTAAAGAATATGTATCAACAAGATTTGGCATGGAGTCTCTATATGAACCTGTACTTAATAAAAATACATATTTGTTATGGTACTCTCCATTTATTTTGTTACTGTTATCTTTATCAATATTTATTTTAAGAAAAAAATAGTAAATGATAATTTTCTATTTACTAACTATTTTTGCTTCACTTCCAATAATAGCTTATATCCTTGCACAAAAGACGAGCAATAAAGGTTTGATATTTGGTTTAACCATAATTGCTATGACCTTTTGTCTAGTAATCTTCATTAGTAAGTTTGCCCTTATCGGCTCTGTCCAAAAACAAAATATAAATAATAAGATTCTTGATCAAATATATGTAGATTCTAAGATCTCTGCTCAATACTTAAAAGAAATTGAAGAAATTCTCGAAGATCAGGAATTAAAAAATTGGCTCATTGCGCTAATAACAAAATCTATTGATTTAAAAAAGCTAAACTCTGCTGAGAGCCTAATCGCTTACTCAGAAAATTTTTTTACCACAAGCAGTGAAAAAATAGTTTTCTATGGCTTATACACATTACTAAGAGATCAAAAGTTTCCAGATTTTCAAGATTCTAGTTTTGCTATAGACAGTAATTCAAAATCTCCATGCTTGATCAAAGATGGAAAAATAAATTTATTTATAATGAATGGACCAGAAATTCCTATTGCCACTAAAGAGTTCAAAAATATACAAGATATTAAAATTACAAATTCTGACAGCATGATACCTGGGTTTGATTTGGCTTCTGCAAAATTAAACCAAGAAACAATAGAATTTAATATTGAAATAACTTGTCTTGAAAATAATAAAAATTTTTATTTAAAAAATTTAGTAGTTTTAGATAATAATAGAACACATAACACCTATAAAATTAATTTAAATGAATGGTTAAAAGATTCACAAGAGTTATAATGTAATAAGAAAAAATACTCTTGAAATGCAGCTAAAACACATAAAACTTTCTGGTTTTAAAAGTTTCGTAGATCCAACGAAGATATCGTTTCCCACAAATATGGTTGGAGTTGTCGGCCCAAATGGATGTGGTAAATCAAATGTAATTGATGCAATCAGATGGGTTCTTGGAGAATTATCTGCAAAAAATCTTAGAGGCGAATCTATGGTTGATGTCATTTTTAATGGATCTGAAAATAGGAAGGCCTCAGGACAATGTAGCATTGAACTTTTATTCGATAATTCAAGTTCAAAAATTGGAGGTGAATATGCATCCTTCAATGAAGTTTCTATAAAGAGAATAATGACAAGAGACGCTCAATCAGATTATTTTATCAATAATACAAAATGTAGAAGAAAAGATGTTCAAGACATATTTCTTGGAACTGGTTTAGGCCCCAGCTCATATGCCATTATTGAACAAGGTATGGTTAGTAAGCTAGTAAGTGCCAAACCTGATGAGCTCAGAACACATATAGAGGAAGCAGCAGGAGTTTCTAAATATAGGGAAAGAAGAAGAGAAACTGAATCAAGAATAAAAAGAACAAAAGAAAATCTATCAAGAGTTAAAGACATTAGAGATGAAATAGCGAGATTGATCAAAAGATTAGAAAATCAAGCAAAAGCAGCAGAAAAATATAATTTACTAAAAAAAGATAAATCAAAATTTGAACTTGATAAGGCTATTTTATTTTCAATTGAAGCAAAGAGCGGTAGAGATGATCTTCAAAAGAAATTAGATGCTTTAAACAGAGATCTTAAAATTAAGAATGCAGAATCAGAAACAGCTCAATCACAAATAGATCAATTTAGAACAGAAAATGAATCAGTAATAAGTGAATACGAAGTGGCTCAAAAGAATTTTTATGCAGTAGGTGCTGAAATAGCAAAAAGAGAGGCAAATCTGCAAAATATTAACAAAAATGAAAATGAGACAAAGTTAAATCTTGAAAGAGCTAAACAAAGCTACGAGGAAGCGAAGGAGACGGAAAAGAATTTTGATGAATTAAGCCCAAGCGAGAGGGCAATGCATATTCTTGATAGTATGATAGCTATCATTGAAAAATTTGGTATAAATAGTGAAAATATTCGTGAAAAAGCTATTGAGCTAAAAAGTCTACTGACTGACATCTTAAATATTGCTACAGCTCAATCAAAAACTTTAACAGATGAATATTTAACAAGGCAGAATGATCTAGAGAGTCAAATTCAAGAAGCAGAAGAACTAAAACAATCTATTGAGGTCGAGATGAAAGATTTTGTTTCAAAGAGCTCTGATGCTGAATCGATTCTTACTTCTCTTAGACAAAAACAATCGAAATTCAATGATGAGTTGAGGGAGCTCGAAAATAAAAAATCATTAGCAGATTTAGATTCAAGATCTATTTCAGAAAAAATTACAAACATCAGGATTGAACAGAAAACATATGAAATTAATCTAGAGAATTCTAATAAAAAAATTAAAGAGGCTGGCATAGATATTGAATCAATAGATTTTTCTGACTATGAAGGCCAGTCTCTTGAAGACATAGAAGACAAGCTAGTAGATATTGAAACCAAGATAATTAAATTAGGGGCTATCAATCTTGCTGCTCCTGAAGAAATAGCTGAAGAGTCTAAGAGAAAAAATGAGTTAGACGAGCAATACGAAGATTTGATGGAAGCCTTGGATAAGCTTACTGCTGCAATTAAGAAAATAGATCAAGAAACGAAAACTATCTTTAAGGATAGCTTTGACTCAGTTAATGCAAAGCTTAAAGAGATGTTTCCTAAGTTATTTGGAGGCGGCGTAGCTGAACTAACTTTAACTGATGATGACTCTTTAAATGCCGGCGTAATATTAATGGCAAGACCACCAGGAAAGAAAAATTCATCCATTTCTCAATTATCTGGTGGAGAAAAAGCATTAACTGCTTTAGCTTTAGTATTCGCAATATTTGACCTTAATCCGGCTCCATTTTGTCTTCTTGATGAAGTGGATGCTCCATTAGATGACCTAAATACTTTAAGATTTATTAATATGGTAGAAGAAATGTCTAAAACAGTGCAATTTATTTTTATTACACACAATAAAGTATCAATGGAAAGAAGTGATTATCTTATGGGAGTAACAATGCAAGAAGCTGGCGTTTCTAGAATGGTATCAGTAGATGTTAATCAAGCCTTGGAGCTAGCTGAATCATAAATGAGTACAAATTCTCAAATATATTTAATTGGCCTTGCTGTATTATTTTTTTTGATTGTAACCTTTTTCTTTATAAGAAAAATATCAAATAATGGAAAATTAAAAGTAAATATAGAAGAACCCCCAGAATCCCTAAATTCTGAAGTATTAGCCGACACAAAAAACCAACAGTCATTTAACTTTGATAAAGACAATGATCAAGAGCTTGTTATATTAAACTTAATTTCAATGGATAGATCTATGTTTGATATAGATCAAATTTTTGGGTTTCTTAAGAATTGTGGGGCAAAAAACATAAATAGCTATTTTGCTTTTCACGAGGAAAGTCAAAATGAAAAATTCAGGGTAATCAATGCTCTTAAGCCTGGAACTTTTGAGAAAGATACCAAAACTTTTGCAATTGCAATTGTTTGTGATCTAAATACAGTTATTGATCCATTAAATACTGTAAAGCAGATGATAGAATTTTCGTTGAGCTTTGCAGAAAATTTTTATGCAACACTATGCGATCAAGAAAGAACACCAATTACTAAACAAATGATTTCACACATTGAATCAAGAGCTCAAGATATAGCAAGAATAAAACAACTTGAAAGACATAAAACTGATAAGGAAGATTAACTAGATGTCATATCCTTGGAAAATTATAAAAGAATTAGAGAGTGATAATAGTAGGCTTTTTAAAGAAGATATTATCGAAAAACATTTGAATGATAAGAATTTTCAACAAGGTCTAGAAATGTGCCTCGATCCATTAGTAACATTTGGTGTAAAGCAAGTTCCTGAAAGCAACAAAGATGGAGAAGGCCTTGAGTGGAATTCTTTTAAGAAAGCTGCAAATTTACTTATAGAAAGAGAAAGAACAGGCCATGCTGCTAGAGATTTAATTATTGAATTAGTTAATTCAGCCAAAAGGGATCAATGGAATGATTGGTATAGAAGAATTTTGATTAAGGATCTTAGATGTGGCGTGAGTGAAAAGACTGTTAATAATGTTTCAAAAAGAATGAGTTTAGAATTCAAAGTTCCAGTTTTTTCATGCATGTTAGCTCATGATGGGGCAAAGCATCCAAAAAAAATAAAAGGTAACTGCTTGGTAGAATATAAATATGATGGCGTTAGAGTAATAGCAATTGTTAAAAATAGTAAAGCCACTCTTTATAGCAGAAATGGAAAGATATTCCATAATTTCCCTCATATTGAGAACGCACTTAGCAAAGCAAAATATAATAATATAGTTTTTGATGGAGAGGTTATGAGCGATGATTTTCAGGCCTTAATGAAACAAGTTTATAGAAAATCTGGTGCAAAAACTGATGATGCCTATCTCGCTCTATTTGATATTCTCCCTTTAAAAGAATTTAATAAAGGAAAAAGTAAATTGAATACACTTGCTAGAAAAGAAGAGCTAAACAATCTATCTAATACTTTTGAAGACGTAATAAAATTGGTGGATTATGAAATAATAAACTTTGATAACGAGAACGGACAAAAGAAATTCTCAGATATGAACAAAGAAGCGCTTGATAAAGGTTTTGAAGGACTTATGATAAAACCAAATGATAATTTTTATGAATGTAAAAGAAGTCACGCATGGCTCAAAATAAAACCATTTATAGAAGTAACTTTAAAAATTGTTGATATACAAGAGGGGACCGGAAAGCATGAAGGTAAATTAGGTGCCTTTCATGTTGAAGGTGACGATGATGGTAAATTTTTTTCATTAAGTGTAGGTAGTGGGTTAACTGATGATGATAGAGAAAAGTTTTGGGCTGCAAAAGATAAACTTATTGGCAGGCTTGTTGAAATAAGAGCTGACGCAGTAACACAAAGTATTGAAGGAGAGCATTTCAGTCTAAGATTCCCCAGATTTAAAAACTTTAGAGGTTTTAAAGAAGATGAAAAAATATAAATTTAATTATTTTCATTTGGTTGTTGCGATATTCATCGTTCAATCATGTGCAACAAGACCTCCGGAAAATCCAGATAATATCTGTTTAATCTTTAAAGAAAAAAGAAGTTGGTACAAGGCAGTAGCTAGAAGTGAAAAAAGGTGGAAAATCCCTCCTTATGTATTAATGTCATTTGTTTATCAAGAATCAAGTTTTCAAGCTGATGCTAGACCAGAAAGAGAAAAGTTATTAGGATTTATACCATGGTTCAGACCATCAACAGCAGTAGGTTACTCTCAGGCTTTGACAAAAACATGGGAAGATTACAAAGATGAAACAGGAAATACTAGAGCTAGTAGAAAAGATTTTGCCGATTCTGCTGACTTTATAGGTTGGTATGCGAGTAAAGGATACTATCAAGGCTTTGATAGAACTGACGCAAGATCACTATATTTAGCCTACCATGAAGGTTATCGTGGTTTTGAAAAGAAAACATATAGAAAAAAACAATGGCT
>CETK01041631.1_pt1 | contig 10712 bp, 7 predicted proteins | sample 361431 | NCBI WGS metagenome assembly CETK01 (sample SAMEA2622452, study PRJEB7988) | marine metagenome | biome: marine biome (ENVO:00000447); feature: surface water layer (ENVO:00002042); material: "saline water (ENVO:00002010), including plankton (ENVO:xxxxxxxx)" | depth 5 m | reverse complement strand
GGCTGTCCAGCCTTCACAAAATCATTGGATTGCACTAAAATATGTTTGCTTAATGAAATTAGATACTTCTTTTCATCCGTACCATCTTTAGAACGAACGATGACTTCTTGAGAACCTCTTTTACGGACTCCCATTTCTACAATACCATCAATTTCACTTACTGCAGCTGGTTCACTCGGCGAACGGGCCTCAAATAACTCAGTTACTCGAGGTAAACCTGCGGTAATATCCTTAGATTTACCAGTAGCTCGTGGGATCTTAGCCAAGATCTGTCCAGCCGCTACTTTCTCACCGTCTTCAACAACAATATGTGTCTCAACGGGGAGTGTGCTTTCACGCAAGCGTTCACTACCGCCTTTAACTACCAATGTTGGGACAAGGCTTCTATCCTTAGAATCAGTAATTACCTTCTCACGGTGACCTGTTTGTGCATCGGTATCTTCGGTGAATGTTACACCTTGGATTATGTCTTTGTAGGCAACTTCTCCATCAATTTCAGAGAATATTAAAGCATTGTATGGATCCCACTTACAAAGCTGAGCTCCTTTTGGGACCATGTCACCTTCTTCAACCATCATTTCACAACCGTATGGAACATTGTAACTGATGAGCATTTTACCTTCTTCATCTATAATTTTAAGCTCTCCAGCACGACTAAGGACTACATTATGTTCTTCTTCACCATCATTGTATTCAACTACACGGATGTTTTCGAATTCAACTTTCCCATTAAACTTAGCCTTATGCTGAGATTCAGCTTCCAAACGAGACGCTGTACCCCCAACGTGGAAAGTGCGTAAGGTTAACTGAGTACCAGGTTCACCAATAGATTGAGCTGCGATTACTCCAACCGCTTCACCTTTTTCAACAACAGTACCTCTTGCTAGATCTCTGCCGTAGCATTTTGCACAAACACCACGCCCTGTTTCGCAAGTTAGGACAGAACGGATTTCAACTTCCTCGATTGATGTCTCAGCAATTTTTTTAGCAATAGTTTCGTCAATCAGCTGATTAGCTTCGCATAGTAATTCATCAGAGAGTGGATCAAATACATCATGCAGAGAAAAGCGACCGATAATTCGATCTTCTAGGCGCTCAATTATATCTTCATTATCTTTTAGTGCCTGCATTTTAATACCACGTAGAGTCCCGCAGTCGTCTTCAGTAATAATTACATCCTGGGATACATCCACAAGACGTCTAGTTAAGTAACCGGCATCAGCCGTCTTAAGAGCCGTATCCGCAAGTCCTTTTCGTGCACCGTGCGTTGAAATGAAGTATTCAAGTACTGTCAAACCTTCTTTAAAAGAAGAAAGGATTGGGTTTTCGATAACTTCATTCCCCTGTTGCATAGAACTTTTTTGAGGCTTAGCCATAAGACCACGCATACCGCCTAACTGACGAATTTGCTCCTTCGAACCACGAGCTCCAGAATCTGCCATCATGAAAACCGGATTGAATCCCTCACGGTCATCAGACAAAGCTTGAAATAGAGTTTCAGATACGCGGTTAGTGGTACTCGTCCATTTGTCAATTACCTGATTGTAGCGCTCATTATCAGTAATGAAACCCATTTCATAACGACCCTGTATATCCGTGACTTCATCTTTAGCGGCATTAATCAAGTTAGCTTTTGCATCTGGAATAATAATATCCTCTAAGCTGAATGAAAGACCGCCAAGAGTAGCATTTTCATATCCTATTCGCTTCATATCATCCAAAAAAGTCGAGGCTTTTGCCGTTCCCACTCGTGCATGAATTTCACCAATAAGTATTCGTAATTCTTTTTTACCAAGGGTTTTGTTGATGAATCCCATCTCCGGTGGAACAATTTCATTGAAGAGAACACGTCCAGTAGATGTTTTTACCACTTCAGTTACTTCATCTCCTTGCTCGCTAAAATATGTTACACGGACATTTATCTTAGTGTGTACTTTTATCTGACCTTGATCAAAAGCTATAATCACTTCCTGTGGAGATGAAAAGGTTTTACCCTCACCTTGCTGGCCACTTCTTGGCTTTGTGAGGTAATAAAGACCTAAAATCATATCCTGTGAAGGAACCGCAATTGGTCCACCGCTAGCAGGGCTTAAGATATTATGAGAGCCTAGCATCAATACAGAAGCTTCTAATACTGCGTCATGACTCAGTGGCAAGTGAACAGCCATCTGATCCCCATCAAAGTCGGCATTAAATGCTGTACAAGCCAATGGGTGTAGTCGTATTGCCTTTTCTTCAATTAAAACTGGCTGAAAAGCTTGTATTCCCAAGCGGTGAAGGGTTGGTGCCCGATTTAACATTACTGGATGTCCATCAATCACATTCTCAAGTACTTCCCATACAACTGCATCGCGTCTATCAACTACCTTTTTAGCACTTTTAACAGTCTTAACAAAACCGCGCTCAATAAGTCTTCGAATGATGAATGGCTTGTATAATTCGACCGCCATCTCTTTTGGCAGACCACATTCATGCATTTTTAACTCGGGACCAACAACGATTACCGATCGCCCAGAATAATCTACACGTTTACCTAAAAGATTTTGACGGAATCGACCACTCTTACCTTTCAGCATATCGCTAAGAGACTTAAGTGGGCGATTATTGTTTCGGACTGCGTTCGATTTTCTAGAGTTATCATAGAGTGAATCAACCGCCTCTTGAAGCATACGTTTCTCATTCCTTAAAATCACGTCAGGTGCTTTAATATCGATTAATCGCTTGAGTCGATTGTTTCTGATAATAACCCGACGATATAAATCATTTAGGTCAGAGGTAGCAAAACGACCTCCCTCTAAAGGTACCAGAGGTCTTAATTCAGGCGGTATAACGGGAATAACTCTCTGAACCATCCATTCAGGGCGATTTTCAGTATGTTTTGCTGCCGCTCGAAATGATTCAATAACTTGAAGTTGCTTTAGTTTTTTCTTCTTACGCATCTGTGAGGTTTCTTCTTTAACCTCTTGACGCAAATTAAATGCCATCTCATCTAGATCTAGATCAGCTAGCATCGCTTCTAGAGCTTCAGCACCCTCTTTTACAACAAAGCGGCTTTCGTCGTCTTCCTCGAGTTCAAAATGCTCTTCTGGTAATTGATCAAGGATCTCATATTTCTCTTCTTCAGTTATAAAGTCGCCCTTATTATATCCTAAATCCTTTGCCATTCCGGCATTAATTATCACGAATGTTTCGTAATAAACAATCTTATCCAAATTCTTGGAAGAAAGACCTAATAAATATGCAATTTTATTAGGGAGAGACTTGAAATACCAAATATGGACAGTAGGTACTGTCAAGGCAATATGACCCATCCGTTCTCTACGAACGGCTTTTCTAGTTACTTCTACACCGCATCTGTCGCAGATGATACCCTTATATCTAATTCTCTTGTACTTCCCGCAATGGCATTCATAATCCTTTACAGGACCAAAGATTTTTTCACAAAACAATCCATCCATTTCTGGTTTGAAGGTTCTGTAGTTGATAGTTTCAGGTGTAAGGACTTCCCCATGGGAACGCGAAAGTATTGCTTCAGCTGAAGCTAATGATACACCGATACTGTTGAAGTCATTGGTTACTGCTAATGTCTTTGTTATTGGCAAAATATTCTCCGTTTAATAATTAACAGTGTTTAATCTAAATGTATTTCTAGGCCTAGCCCCATGAGCTCACGAAGTAAAACCTTGAAAGATTCTGGCACATCGCCGTCAGGTAAGTTTTCACCCTTAACGATAGCTTCATATACTTTTGAGCGACCTTTTACATCATCACTCTTAACCGTCAGCATCTCCTTCAGAATACTTGAGGCACCATAAGCGTACAACGCCCAAACCTCCATTTCACCCAATCGCTGACCACCAAACTGTGCTTTACCGCCGAGTGGTTGTTGCGTAATAAGTGAATATGGACCTATAGATCTGGAATGCATCTTATCTTGAACCAAATGATTCAATTTAATCATATAGATGAATCCAACGGTGGTTTGCTGAGAGAATGGTTCACCACTTCTACCGTCAAAGAGGGTAACACGTCCGTCTTCTGGAAGATCTGCTTCGATAAGTTTAGCTTTTACATCATCCATTGATGCACCGTCAAAAACGGGGGATGCGAAGGTAGTACCTAGTTTTTTGGCAGCCCATCCTAGAATAGTCTCATAGATTTGACCAAGGTTCATACGAGAGGGTACTCCAAGAGGATTTAAACAAATATCTACTGGGGTTCCATCCTCCATGAATGGCATATCCTCTACAGGAACAATTTTAGCAACAACTCCCTTGTTACCGTGACGACCCGCCATCTTATCACCTACCTGTAACTTTCGTTTTTTTGCAATATATACTTTGGCTTTCTGAATAATTCCTGGGGGTAGTTCATCTCCAACTTGTATAGCAAATGTACGTCGTTTCGCTTCACTGTCAATTTCTCGTCGAAGTTCGCGATAGTTATGGAAAAGTAATTTTACATGCTTAACCAATTCTTTATCAGTGGCCCAATCAATATTCTCATTGATATTTACTGGGTCAATTTCTTCGAAAACTGACTTTTTATACTTCTCTCCTTTGGGAATCATTTCCACCTTAGAATAATCATAAACTCCTGGTGATGTTTTATCTCTAAGCAATGAGTACATTTTGTCTGCCCATTGCTGATTAAGTTCTGATAACTTCTCGGAATGACGATCATTTTCAGCCTCGACTCTCTTTTTCTCCTCTTTTCTGGAAATTAGCTCATCGCGTTTACGACTAAATAGACGCGTATCGATAATAGTCCCTGATACACCGGGAGGTGTTTTTAAAGATGCATCTTTTACATCACCCGCTTTGTCACCAAAAATAGCGCGAAGTAATTTTTCTTCAGGGGTTGGATCAGACTCACCTTTAGGAGTGATTTTACCCACTAAAATATCGCCTGGAGCTATTTTAGCACCTATACGAATCATTCCTTTCTCATCTAAGTTGCGTGTAGCTTCTTCAGATACGTTAGGAATTTCGCGAGTTAATTCTTCTTCACCACGTTTGGTGTCCCTAACTTGTTGCTCAAATTCAGTAATGTGAATGGAGGTGTAGATGTCTTCTTGAACTATACGCTCACTGATTACTATAGCATCCTCAAAGTTGTATCCACGCCAAGGCATAAATGCAACTAACAGATTTCTACCCAATGCAAGTTCTCCACCGTCTGTTGAACAACCGTCTACGATGGCCTGATTTTTCTTGACGTAGTCACCAATTTTAACAATTGGTCGCTGATTCGTCGCGGTATCTTGGTTGGTACGTGTAAATTTTTCTAACTGATAACTCTTAATACCATTGTCGAAGTAACAATTCTGTTCTATTTTACTGCGGTCATATTTCACACGAACCTCAGTTGCGCTTACATATACCACTTCACCATCTGCCTCAGCAGTGATTATTGCTCTAGAGTCCCGTGCAGCACGATGTTCTAGGCCAGTACCTACCACAGGCGCCTCAGGTCGTAATAAAGGAACGGCTTGACGTTGCATATTCGAACCCATTAAAGCACGATTGGCATCATCATGTTCAATAAATGGAATGAGTGCAGCTGCCAGTGATGTAATCTGATTGGTTGCAACATCCATGTATTCGATTTCATCGATACGAGCTTGTGTATAATTACCTTCACGCATACGAGAGAACACTGTTTCATTGACAAAAGTACTACTTTCATTTAATTCGGCATTTGCCTGAGCAATTACAGTTTCGTCTTCTTGCTCAGCAGCTAAGTACTCTACATCTTTACTAACTTTTCCGTCTTTGACTTTTCTGTACGGTGTTTCTATAAATCCAAAGTCATTAACTTTCGCATGCACACAAAGAGATGAGATAAGACCAATATTAGGACCTTCAGGTGTTTCAATTGGACATAAACGCCCATAGTGAGTGTAATGAACATCACGAACTTCAAAACCAGCACGCTCTCGCGTTAGACCACCTGGCCCAAGAGCAGACATTCTTCTTTTATGAGTCAGCTCTGCTAGTGGATTGGTTTGATCCATAAATTGGGACAGCTGATTAGTGCCAAAAAAAGTATTAATAACACTAGAGATAGTGCGGGCATTTACTAAATCTTGAGGTGTTAGCTGTTCTGCATCTCTTGAATTCATTCTTTCTTTGATGGTCCTAGCCATACGTGCTAAACCTATGGCGAATTGCTGACCTAGCTGTTCACCCACTGTACGAATACGTCTGTTACTTAAGTGATCAATATCATCGACCTGCGATTTTAAATCTTTGAGACGGATAACTTCTTTGATAATGGCGACAATATCTTCTTTGGTCAAAAATTGAACATCGGTGCGATCCTGATGAAGGCGCTTGTTGAGTCTGTAACGTCCTACCTCGCCCAAATCATATTTTTTATCACTAAAGAATAAACGTTCAAGAATTGCTCTTGAAGTTTCGGGATCTGGCATTTCTCCTGACCGTATCTGCTGGTAAACCTCTCCAAGTGCTGTATGCTGATCATGGGTAGGGTCCTTTCTTAGTGTGTTCATCATGACAGATCGTTCAGATTCTTCACTCGAAATTTTCTGAACCAATACCGTCTTTAGACCGGATTCTTTAATTAATCCATAGTCATCTTCGGCTAATTCATGGTCTCTTTCTAATAAGTTTACTAGCTTGGTTGCTTCGGTAATTTCACCAGTCTCGTCGTCAACTACTTCTTCGGTAACTTCAGTGGTAATATTTTCAGCCAAACGTTTTCCAACAAGATTTTTATTGAAATCAGCTTTAGTACCAAATTTTAAGGCTTCAGACAGCTCAAATAAACCCAGCAATTCCTCATCAGTAGAATATCCTAGGGCCCTCATTAAGGTAGTAGCTGGAATTTTCTTCTTTCTGTCTATATATGCCCACAATACATCACGTATGTCTGTGGTAAATTCAATCCATGATCCTTTGAAAGGTATGACTCGAGCAGAGTACAATTGACTTCCGTTTGGGTGTATAGATTGTCCAAAGAAGACACCTGGTGAACGATGTAATTGGCTTACGATAACTCGCTCTGCCCCGTTTATGATAAATGTGCCACGGTGAGTCATCCATGGTAAATCACCAAGAAATACTTCTTGTTCTATCGTTTCAGAAGCTTCATCGGAGTCATCAACAGAGGATAATCGTAACTTTGCCTTAAGTGGTACTGAATAGGTTAAACCTCGTTCCTGACATTCATTTATGGTGTACCTAGGTACGTCAACATTATAATATAAAAACTCTAGTATATGAGTCTCACGAGTGTCCTGTATAGGAAAATTCTCGTTGAAGATTCTTTGCAGGCCTTGATTTTCTCGTTCATTAGGTGCGATATCTAATTGAACGAATTTCTCAAATGATTCTAATTGAATGTCTAGAAAATCGGGGTAGTCAAGCACATGTTTTGTGCGTCCAAATGATTCTCTGTTTGTATTGGGAATTGTTTGCAACTTCTTACTCAAAAGGAACCTCTCCTTAAAGATTGAAGGGTGATAATCGAATTTGACCTTTTTTGGGCCGTATAATTAATATAGACGCTAGTAGCCAATACCGTTTTCACGATATTGGCTACCAACAAATTGTAATTTGAAATTACTTAAGCTCTACTGTGGCTCCAGCCTCTTCCAGTTTGGCTTTGATTTCCTCTGCTTCCTCTTTTGAAACGCCTTCTTTAACGTTACCGGGAGCACCATCAACTAAGTCTTTGGCTTCTTTCAGACCTAGACCAGTAATTCCACGTACTTCTTTAATTACAGCAATTTTCTTTGCTCCAGCGCTCTCAAGCACTACAGTAAATTCAGATTGCTCTTCTGCTCCACCGGTGTCACCACCAGTAGCAGGTCCAGTAACTGCTACAGCCGCAGCTGCAGGTTTAATACCGTACTCTTCTTCAAGTACTGTAGCAAGTTCGTTTGCTTCTTTAATTGTTAGGTTGACTAGCTGTTCAGCTAATTCTTTAACGTCAGCCATATTTTTCTCCAGTTATTTTTAGTAAAAATCGTTTGTTAATTGATAAGTATTAGTTTTCGCTTTTTACAGCGACTGTTTTTACAGCTCCTACAAGGTTCGATCCCTGGGCTTGTAATGCACCAACCACATTGGTAATTGGTGCCATTAGCAAACCTAATATATCTCCAATGATTTCATCTTTTGACCTCATTGCAGCAAGTACCTCAAGTTGATCGGGACCATAAAAGTCTCCATCAATAAGTGCTGCTTTGAATTCAGGATTGTCATTATTTTCCTTGATAAAATCTTTAAGAACCTTTGCAGGTGCGGATAGCTCATCTTCGACAAAGGCAAATGCATTTTGATCTATAAGTAAAGGTAGCATTTCGTCATACCCTCCTACTTCTTGCATTGCCAATTTCATAAGTTTATTTTTGTAAACTTTATACTGAACATTTCCCTTACGGAACGCACCACGAAGCTTATTAGCTTGAGCAACAGACATCCCCTTATACTTGGTCACATATAGTGCTCCAGAGTTTTGCAGGGTCTCTGAAATTTCGTCTAATATGGCTCGTTTTTCAGCAGTAGGCATAATTTATTTCCTCCTTAATTAAGAGATGTAACTGAGGTTCTACTTACAGGTATGCTAGGTCCCATAGTACTGCTCATGAACACGCTTTTTACATAAATACCTTTGGTTGAGGATGGCTTTAGTCGCATCACAGTTGATAAAAATGCTTCAGCATTTTCTCTAATCTGTTCTGTGTTAAAACTCACCTTGCCAATTGTGGTATGAAGTATACCAGCTTTGTCTACACGAAAATCGATCTGTCCAGCCTTTACTGTTTTGACAGCATTAGCCACTTCCATTGTAACAGTACCACTTTTAGGATTTGGCATTAAGCCTCTAGGACCTAGGAATCGACCCAGTTTACCCAGCTTTCCCATTACATCAGGTGTTGCAATGATCACGTCGATCTCTAACCACCCTTCTTCAATCTTTGCGATGTAATCATCTAATCCAACATAATCAGCACCTGCCTTATGAGCTTCGTCTTGTTTTGCTTCATTTACTAACGCAAGAACACGAATATCCTTACCTGTTCCATGAGGCAAACTAACTGTTCCACGTACCATTTGATCAGCATGTCTAGGATCAACTCCTAATCGGATATCAATGTCGACAGATGCATCAAATGACGTGATAGTAGTTTTTTTCACAAGATCACAAGCTTCTTCTAGAGTGTACTCACCCTCTGAATTAACTAATGTTGCTACTTGTTGGTATTTTTTTCCTCTTTTTGCCATGATTACAACTCCTTTACTTATCGCGATTAACTCTAAGACCCATACTGCGGGCTGTTCCTGCAATCATTTCTGCAGCGGCTTCGACATCGAAGGCATTTAAGTCTTCCATCTTTTCCTCCGCAATTTGCTTGCATTGGGACCATGTAACCGTACCTACTTTGTTTCGGTTCGGTTCACCAGAACCAGACTTTAGTTTGGCAGCTTGTTTAAGAAGTACAGGTGCTGGCGGAGTTTTCGTTTTAAACGTAAACGACTTATCCGCAAAAACTGTAATCTCAACAGGTATTACCGTACCAGTCTTGTCCTGAGTCTTAGCATTAAAGGCTTTACAAAACTCCATTATATTGATACCAGCCTGACCAAGAGCCGGACCTACTGGGGGTGCCGGATTAGCCTGACCGCCAACAATTTGGAGTTTTAGGATTCGTTCAACTTTTTTAGCCATGGATTCTCAGGATCCTTTTCTAAGTGTTATAACTTCTGTTTTTCGCGTAATAGCTAGTTCGCATCAACTAGGTTCTTTATGTAGTGGATTCAACTTGATTGATATCCACCTCAACTGGAGTCTTTCTACCAAAAATACTCACCAAGACACGCAGTTTTAATTTGTCGGTGTTAACTTCCTGTACAGTCCCATCAAAGTCCTTAAATGGTCCTGCAATTACTTTTACTAAATCACCCTCTCGATAAGGAATTTCTACGTTGCCTGATTCCATACCAGCTTCTTGGACTCGTCCAATGATACGCTGGACCTCGTGCTTTTTAAGCGGAATAGGCACCTTGGATTGACCACCTACTACTAGAAAACCCATACATGAAGGTGCGCTTTGTACTAGGTTATTTACTTCTTCATCAAAATAGGTATTGAGCAAAATATATCCAGGAAAAAAGTTTTTTTCTCTGGTTCTCTTTTTTCCATTTCGGATTTCAACTATAGTCTCCGTTGGAACAAGGATATCCTTGATCTTATGCTCTAGTTTTTGATCTTCAATTTCACGATCTAAAAACTCTTTAACTTTTTTTTCATGACTGGAAAAGCAGCGGACTACATACCAGTCGAAATCTAATTCTTTACTCATTAGTTATATATCGCCTCTAAGATCGTACTGTAAACCTGATCTATACCAAATATTAAAACAGATAATATAATAGAAAACACAACGACAATGATGGTGTTGTCAACTAGTTCTGATTGTGTTGGCCAGGATACTTTTTTAAATTCTTTAGTAACGCTGTCAAAAAAATTTGTAATCTTTTCCATAATTCACTTTTGTTAGCACGGGTGGAGAGACTCGAACTCCCGACACCTGGTTTTGGAGACCAGTGCTCTACCAACTGAGCTACACCCGTATGCGCCAAAGGATAAAATCAATATTCCTTGGCCATACTTCATGTCGAACAGTTAGTCCATAATTTTAGTTACAACGCCAGCACCTACCGTACGGCCACCTTCACGAA
>CETK01039763.1_pt1 | contig 10718 bp, 11 predicted proteins | sample 361431 | NCBI WGS metagenome assembly CETK01 (sample SAMEA2622452, study PRJEB7988) | marine metagenome | biome: marine biome (ENVO:00000447); feature: surface water layer (ENVO:00002042); material: "saline water (ENVO:00002010), including plankton (ENVO:xxxxxxxx)" | depth 5 m | reverse complement strand
TCGAATGAGCACGCTTTTTTCTCTTTAGGCTCTAAAATTTCTTTAATATTTGTATTGCCATTTTTTTTAGTAATTATTGCGTAACCTGGACTTAATTCCTCTATCTTAGAATAAGGTACGTCAAATACTGTTTGTATTGCAGGTCGTTCAGATGCTACAACAACAATCTCATTATCTGAATAATAATATACTGGTCTAATTCCAACTGGGTCTCTAAGAACGAAAGAATCTCCGTGGCCTAATAGGCCTGCCATTGCATATCCCCCATCCCAATTTTTTGATGCTTTTCTTAAAATCTTTGAAAGTTTCAAGCGTTCCGCTATTAATGGAGAAGCTTCTGCTTTAGAATATCCCTCGTTACGCAAGTTTTTGTAAATCTTTGCTACAGCATCGTCAAGGAAATGACCAATTTTTTCCATTACAGTAACAGTGTCAGCTCTCTCCTTAGGATGCTGACCGAGTTCAACAAGATTGTCAAAAAGTTGATTTACGTTTGTAAGATTAAAATTTCCCGCTACAATAAGATTCCGATGCATCCAATTATTTTGTCTTAAAAAGGGATGAACACTTTCGATATTATTTTTTCCAAAGGTTCCATAACGCACATGTCCAAGCATTAACTCGCCTATATATGGAACTTCTTTTTTTAATTTTTCTGTATCAGATAGTAGGTCTGGTGAAATTTTCATTTGCTTTCTAACCCGCTCCTTAATGGTTTTAAAAATATTTTGAATTGGTTGTGGTTTAGCAGATCTAACTCTACTTATATAACGCTCCCCAGGGGACATGTCAAATTTAATACTCGCAAAGCCAGCACCATCTTGTCCCCGATTGTGCTGTTTTTCCATCAATAAATACATTTTATTTATCCCATATAATGCACTACCATATTTTTGTTTATAGTATAATAGTGGTTTTTTTAATTGTAAAAGGGCAATGCCGCACTCATGTTTAATGATATCGCTCATTTGAATAAATTGATATTGAGTTATTTAGATTTCAAAATCGGTTAACGATTTAAATTCCTTTATTCTTTTATTTAATTTTCGAAATGTCAAGTTTTCTAATTCTTTAGTGCCAAATTGTTGTACAGTATATGAAGCAATAGCTGAACCAGCCACAGCAGCTGTCTTCATTGCTTGAAAAGAAAGTTGTTTTTTTTCAGATAAACTCCCAGCAAAGCCTCCTATAAAACTATCACCAGCACCTGTGGGATCAAAAATTTTTTCCAATGGAAATGCAGGTACTTGAAAAATTTTTTTGTCACTAAAAAGTATTGCTCCATGCTCTCCTTTTTTTATGATAACATTTTTTGGTCCCATCGCTTGGAGTTTAAAGGCTGACTCAATTAGTGACATTGAATCCGTCAACTGTCTTGCCTCCTCTTCATTTACAGAAATTAAATCAACTTTACTTATTATTTCATCTAATTTTGTTCTATAACCTTCTATCCAAAAATTCATAGTATCCATAATTACAAATTTTGGATTTTTCATTTGATTTAAAACATCTAATTGCAGATTAGGATCTAGATTTCCCAACAAGACAATACTTGCATCTAAAAATTTATTTGGAACAACAGGTTTAAATTTAGTTAAAACATTCAATTGTGTGTCTATCGTTATTCTATCATTAAAATTATCTAGATATCTACCACTCCAAAAAAATGTTTTCTCATCTGGTACAAAATCGACTCCTGATGTATCTAATCCATTCAATTCTAATAATTTAAAATAAGAGTTTTCAAAATCTTCTCCTACAATTGAAACTAAACAACAAGATGTTTTGAACTTTGATGCAGATAAACCAATGTAGGTGGCACACCCTCCTAAAATTTTTTTTGCATTCCCTGAAGGTGATTCAATTGAGTCGTAGGCAATAGTACCCAAAACCAAAAGTTTATTATTCATTTTGTAAAATTAATAAAGTCTATTGCCATCTTAATCTTTTTGAAAGATTTATCTACTTTTATTACACAATTAGTCTAGTTAAATCTTTTTGTTATTAGTTTCAAAAACAATATCTCGAGCTAAATTTTTCTTTTTTGCAGCCATAGCTGCCATGGAATCACATCTCTCATTTTGTGGATGATTATTGTGTCCTTTAATCCATTGAAAAGAAACTTTATGTTTTTTGTAAACTTTTATAAATCGTAGCCAAAGATCACTATTCTTTTTACCTTTAAAATTAATTTTCTCCCAATTAAATAGCCATTTTTTTTGCACAGCGTCAACCACGTATTTTGAATCGCTGTAAACAGTTACTTTAACGCCTGATTCCTTAAGCATCTCTAATCCAACAATAACTGCTAATAATTCCATCCTATTGTTAGTTGTTAGAAAGTAACCCTCCGAAAACTCCTTTTTATATGATGTACCAACCCATTCTAATATTATACCGTAACCTCCTGGACCTGGGTTGCCCTGGGAAGATCCATCGGTATATAAGTGAATAGATTTAGCCCTCATTAACTTGATTTGTTAAAAATTTTTTAATGATTTTTGGAAAATAAACATACTCCAACCGTTGAATTTTGGAAGCAATTTCCTCAATTGTATTATCAAGATCTATTTTGACTTTCTTCTGAAATAAAATTTTACCCTTATCAAAGTCTTCATTTACATAATGAATGGTAATCCCAGTTTCTTTTTCTTTGTTATCCTTGACTGCTTGATGAACATAATTCCCAAACATTCCCTTACCACCATATTTTGGTAAAAGGGCTGGATGAATATTAAGTATCTTATCTGGAAAAGCACGAATCCACTCTGGTCCTAATTTTAATAAAAAACCAGCCAAAATAATTAAATCTGGATTTAGAGAACATATCGTTTTAAGTAGATCCCCTTTGTAAAAAGAAATTTTATCAAAGACCTCCGCTTTGATTCCATATTCTTTAACTCGTTCTATAACTCTAGCCAAAGGATTATTGGTGAAAACCGATATTATGACAACTTTATTGTCCTTATGAAAAAAACGGCAAATATTTGCAGCATTTGTTCCATTCCCCGATGCTAATATGACAACTTTTTTTGGCATTTAAATAGTATAAAAGGATGAGGATTGAATTATTTTTAGGAACATATTATTTAACTTTAAATAAAATTAAGGCTAATATTCAATCACAATCCATAGAATTCTTTTAAAGTTTTATATTTTTGTTGACACTTAATTTAAACAAAGAATAATTATGTCAGACATTTCCTCAAGAGTAAAAGCCATTATAGTTGATAAACTAGGCGTGGACGAAAACGAAGTTGTTGATGGAGCAAGCTTTACCAATGACTTAGGTGCAGACTCACTGGATACCGTAGAATTAATTATGGAATTCGAAAAAGAATTTGACATCCAAATTCCCGATGACCAAGCGGAAAATATTGCAACCGTTGGTCAAGCTATCAAATTTATTGAACAATCCGATTAAAAAAGTATAATGAAACCAAGACGCGTAGTAGTTACCGGATTGGGAGCACTTACACCAATTGGAAATACCCTCTCTGAATACTGGGAGGGTTTAATAGCTGGTACCAGTGGTGCTGACAAAATAACTTATTTTGATCCTAAATTATTTAAAACACAATTTGCTTGTGAACTCAAGAATTTTGACCCTTTAGATTTTTTCGATCGTAAGGAATCACGAAAGTATGACCGTTTCGCACAATATGCCTTAGTAACAGTTGAAGAAGCAATAAAAAATTCTGGTCTTTCATTAGAAAAAATTGATAAGGATCGTGTTGGTGTAATTTGGGGTGCAGGAATTGGAGGCTTGGAGACGTTTCAAAATGAAGTATTAAATTTTGCTTCGGGAAATGAAAACCCAAGATTCAATCCATTCTTTATACCTAAAATGATAGCTGATATTGCCCCTGGTTTGATCTCTATCAAATACGGCTTTAGGGGACCAAATTTCGCAACTGTGTCTGCTTGTGCTTCAGCTTCAAATGCAATGATCGACAGCTTAAATTATATTCGATTAGGATATGCAGATGTAATTGTGACTGGAGGCTCTGAAGCTGCTGTGACAAAAGCAGGTATCGGAGGATTCAATGCAATGCATGCCCTTTCAAAAAGAAACGACGACCCAAAAAGTGCCTCTCGCCCTTTTGATAAAAATAGGGATGGTTTTGTCTTAGGTGAAGGTTCGGGTGCATTAATTTTGGAATCTTATGAACACGCTATTGCCCGTGGAGCCAAAGTTTATGCTGAATTTTTGGGAGGAGGTCTTTCTGCTGATGCCTATCATATGACAGCACCTCACCCTGACGGTCTGGGTGCTACTAAAGTAATGGAAAATTGTCTCAAAGATGCGAATATTAGTTCAGACGAAGTTGATATTATTAATATGCACGGTACATCAACCCCATTGGGAGATATTGCAGAATCGAATGCAATTATAAGTTTGTTTAAAGACCATGCTTATAAAATGAATATAAATTCTACAAAATCAATGACAGGACATCTTCTTGGAGCTGCAGGAGCAATTGAAGCAATAGCTTCAATTATGGCTATAGAAAACAGTATAGTACCGCCTACGATTAACTATAAAACACCAGACGAAAAAATAGATCAAAAAATCAATTTTACTTTTGGTAAAGCTGAAAAAAGAGAGGTTAATGTAGCTCTTTCAAACACATTTGGATTTGGTGGGCACAATGCTTGTGTTTTATTCAAAAAGATTAGTTAATATTATTGTGTGAAACTATTAAAATTTCTAGGGGTCCCAAGATTTTTATCATCAGAAAAATCTACCAAAAAAATTCAACGAAAACTAAATATAAGGGTTTCTAAAAAACAAATATATCAAGAGGCTTTCACTCATAGTTCTGTAAATTTAAAAAATTCAAATGGCCAAACTATAAATTTTGAACGCCTTGAGTTTTTGGGAGACGCCTTGTTGGCAAGTATTGTTGCAGAATATTTATTTGAATATTACCCCAATGCTAAAGAAGGTGAATTAACTAAATTAAGAGCGAAAATAGTAAGCAGATCAAAGCTCAATGAAATTGGAAAACGAATGGACCTTTTTAAATTTGCGAAAATTTCTGATCCTCATAAAAATTTTGGAGAAGATATACATGGTAATCTTCTTGAATCTTTAATTGGTGCAATTTTTGTCGATAAAGGGTATGCCAAAACAAAGAAATATATAGTAAATCAGATAATTTTACCATATGTTGACATTGAGAACTTAGATAAAATAGTTTTAAGTCACAAGGCGTATCTAATCGAATGGGGACAAAAAGAAAAAAAAGAAATTGAATTTATAACTCAAGAATCTGGTAAAATCGGTTCAAAAAGTAATTACTTGGCAGAAATTTTTTTAGATAAGCAACTTTTAACAAAGTCCAAGGATACATCAAAAAAAAGAGCTGAAGAAAAAGCAGCTAAGATTGCAGTTCGTATACTAAAAATTAGGCCTGAAAGATTTTAAAATAAATATGGCTAAAAAAATACACTACGTAGACATTGATGATGAAAATGAGAAAGAATATTGGATTGCTTTACATACTATATGTGAAGGGTTTCAACTTGCATATTTTATAAATAAAAATGGGTTAGTAAAGCTGAAAAGATCGGATAATGATATTAAGAATTATTTAGATAAAGGAGTTTTTAATGTTTTTGAATTTACCGATAAAATAAATCACAAATATTGCCATTTGATTTCTAACAAATGTGTCTCAGAGAATTTTTCAAATTCAAGAAATAATAATTCACTATTCGATGTACCAGAAAGAAATGAGTTATATTTATTGAAAGAATTTAGAGAAGTAGATTTCTTTATAAAATCAAACGATAAGAATTTACACGATATAATATATAAAGAACTTCTGGTACTGCCTATTGTCTCTTTAGCATATGTTATAACCGAAAGTAAAATTTTAAATAAAAATCTTATGCTTTGCTGATGAATTTTATTAAAAAAACAAAAATAGTTGCAACACTTGGTCCTGCAACTTCTTCAGAAGAAATTATTAAAAAAATGATTCTAGCTGGTGTGAATGTTTTCCGTATTAATTTTTCACATGCAAATTATGATGAAATAAAGGAAAGTATTCAATTAATTCGTAAAGTTGATAAAGACCTTCATACTAACACAGCTATTTTAGGTGATCTTCAAGGCCCCAAGTTAAGAATAGGAAAGATTAAACAGAATACTGAAATAAAAGAAGGAGATAAAATAAGTTTTTCAACTGATTCATCATTTGAAGGTGACAATAATAGGGTCTACATTAATTATCAAAACTTTCCTAAAGATGTTTCTGTAGGTGAAAAAATTTTGATTGACGATGGGAAACTTATTTTTGAAGTTCTGTCATCAAATAAAGTTAATGAGGTAAAGGCAAAAGTTATACAAGGAGGGTACTTAAAATCAAATAAGGGGGTTAATCTTCCAAATACAAAAATATCGCTCCCAGCTTTGACAAAAAAAGATATTAAAGATGCTGAATTTATATTTAGCCAAGATATTGATTGGATAGCTCTATCATTCGTTAGGCAAAGCCAAGATATTATTGATCTTCAAGAACTGATGAAAAAACACATCGATCAAAAAATCCCTATAATATCAAAAATTGAAAAGCCAGAAGCCTTAGAAAATATTGACAAAATTATAGCCTACTCAGATGGTATTATGGTAGCTCGCGGAGATTTAGGTGTAGAAGTTCCAGCGCAAGAGGTTCCGCTCCTTCAAAAGCAACTAGTTCATTTGGCAAAAAAAGCTCGTATTCCAATTATAATTGCTACTCAGATGATGGAAACTATGATTGATAGTCTCACCCCAACACGTGCAGAAGTAAATGATGTAGCTAATTCTGTTATTGATGGAGCTGATGCAGTGATGCTATCGGCTGAAACTTCTGTAGGTAAATATCCTGTTGATGTAATAAATAATATGGCTGATATTTTAATTTCTGTTGAAAATTCACCCCTAATTGAAGTCCCCCAAAGCCCTCCAAAGATTCGAACAAAAAGATTTATTACTAAGTCAATATGTTATCATGCAGCTAAATTAGCAAATGATATAACTGCAAAAGCAATTTGTACTCTTACCAATAGCGGTTATACTGCATTTCAGATATCAGCTTGGAGACCAAAATCACTTGTCTTGGTATTCACATCAAATAGAAGAATTCTAAATCAACTTAACTTACTTTGGGGGGTAAAAACATTTTACTATAATAATCTAAATAGTACAGACAAAACAGTTGAAGAAATTAATAGGCTAGCATTAGAAAAAGGGTATTTAGAAAAGGAAGATTTTGTTGTAAACCTAACAGCAATGCCAATAGAATCTCGAGGTATGGTAAATACACTTAGGGTATCTGCTATTTAAAATGGTAAACTTAGTTGAGATACTTCCAAGACCTTTTCATTTTTTCTTTTATTTTCGGGGGTATTAAAGTTTGAAATTGTAATCCCAACCAATCGAACTGATTCAGATAGCTTATCTTTATAAAGTAGTTTTTTTGCTTGTTCAAAAATCAGTTCTTTAGAAGACAAATATAGGTTTCCCGTTTTACTTCTTGTTTGTTGATTAAAGTCACTATATTTAATTTTTAAAGTAACTGTTTTCCCTGCTATTTTATATTCCGATAGTCGCTTCTCTATTAAAGTTGATATATTTTTTAATTTTTCTTCTAAATAAATTTCACTACTTAAATTTTTTTCAAATGTACTTTCAGATCCAATAGATTTTGGAATTCTAAAAGCCCTAATTGGGCTGTTATGAATTCCTCTTACTATTTCGTAATAATATCTACCCACCTTGCCAAAATGAGAAATCAGAAAATCTTTTGAAAATAGCTTTAAGTCTTTCCCTGAAAATATACCTAATTGATACATTTTTTCTTTAGTTTTTTTTCCTATCCCATGAAATTTTTTGACATCTAGATTGTCTAAAAAAGAGTTAATTTCTTCTGGAGGTAGTGTCTTTTGACCATTTGGTTTGTTCCAATCACTAGCTATTTTTGCCAAAAATTTATTGATTGAAATTCCAGCAGATGCATTAAGGCCAGTTTCTTTTTTAATTTTCTTCCTAATTTCTTTGGCAAGAATTGTAGCAGATGGATAGTTAGAAACATCCAAAAAAGCTTCATCTAGTGAAAGTGGTTCAACTAGTGAGGTGTATTCTCTAAAAATAGATTGAATTTTATTAGATATTTCTTTATATCTCTCAAAACGTGGTTGTACAAAGATTAAATTTGGACAAAGCTTTTTAGCTATTATAGCACTCATTGCACTTTTTACACCAAAGTTTCGTGCTTCATAACTCGCAGCTGAAACTACACCTCTAGAACTTTCTCCACCTACTGCAATGGCTAAACCGCGAAGCTCAGGACGATCAAGCTGTTCTACAGATGCATAAAATGCATCCATATCTATATGAATAATTTTTCTTGCTTTATCTACCTGAAGTTCATTATCCATTAAAGATCAGTTTATTACAACCTGTAAAGAATTTTGTTAATAGCCACATTTACCTTTATAATTAATTTGAAATGAAATTACTTTAAAATTATTCGTCTTTATATATTTTGACATCAAATTTACCTTCTTGGTTCATATAAGCTCTATACATTCCTGAGGTATTCATCTCCATAGCAATATTCCCATTATTGTCAATTCCAATAATACCGCCATTACCCCCTAAAGCCCCTACTTTATGGTGAATTACCTCGTATGCGGCTTCTTGAATAGATAAACCCTTATATTCCATAATCGCAGAAATATCATGTGCGACTACCGCACGTATAAAATACTCACCCCATCCTGTAGCAGAAATAGCGCATGTCAAATTATTAGCATAAGTTCCTGCTCCTATTATTGGAGCATCTCCTACACGATTCCATTTTTTATTCGTCATTCCACCGGTTGAGGTTCCTGCTGCAAGATTGCCAAACCTATCTAAAGCAACACAACCAACTGTTCCATAGCGTTGATTTTCTAAATAACTACTTTCATTTTGATTTTTATAAACTCCTTTTAATTTTTCAGCCTTTTGTACTCTTTTCAAACCATTAATTCTTCTTTCGGTAAAAAAATAATCCTGATCTACAATTTCTAAACCTTGGATTTGGGAAAATAGATCAGCCCCTTGACCAGATAACATTACATGTGGTGATTCCTCCATAACTTTAATAGCAGCAGAAATAGGATTTTTAACTTTTTTAACCCCTGACACTGCGCCTGCATTAAGTGTTTTACCATCCATAAATGAAGCATCTAATTCAATGGTACCCTCGGATGTTAGCACACCTCCTTTACCTGCATTAAATAATGGCGAGTCCTCCATAAAATTCACCGTTTTTTCTACAGCTTCTTTACTAGAGCCACCATTCTTTAATACATCATATCCAATTTTAATCGCACTGCTCAAGGCGTTTCGATAGTCATTTTCTTTTTCTTTTGTCATATTTTCCTTCAAAATAGTACCTGCACCACCATGGATAACTATACCAAAGGATTGTTTTTCAAATTTATTTTTAGATGTTTTAGAACACCCCAAAAAAATAAAAGCCAGAATAAGAATTAGTTTTTTCATAAAGAAGCAAATATTTAATTCAATATAAAATTTTAAGTTGATTTTGAAAAGGGATGATGATTTACCTTTTTATTGGTAATTAAATTCAGTATCTCAAAAAAGATTAATTTTAAATTATTTCATATGTCTACTTTAATTGAAAATCTTCATTATAACTGGACCGTCTTGTTGCTTTTAATACTTTTTATAAATGTATTAAATTCTGTTTTTGGTAGGATTTCAGGAAAAAAATTTTCTATACTAGATCTAAGAATTTGTCTTTTTGGTATTATTTTCTCATACTTTCATCTTTTAATAAGTTTAACATTGTACTTCATTTCATCATCATTTGATCAATGGTCTGAAAATGATCTTAATAATATTATAATGAACAATGAACTGAGAAGTGATCTAATTATAAATCCACTTATTAATCTATTTGCAGTATGTTTTGTAAATCTTGGATGGAAACTTAAAAAAAACCATTTTATATCATCTAAAAAGTATTTAAGAGTTGCTATATTTTATGGCTTGGGTTTGATTTTATTTGTAATTGCTTCGGACAATAATATTTTGCCATCTAATTAATTTAGAATAGTATTTTAAAAACTATATAAATAAAATCAAATAGTTGTTTTGAACTGTTCAAGAAAGCGAATGTCATTCTCAAAAAACAAACGTATATCGCTGATCTGATATAAAAGCATCGCTATTCGTTCGATACCCATACCAAAAGCAAAGCCAGAATAATTTTCTGGATCAATACCGCAATTTTTAAGTACATTAGGATCTACCATTCCACAACCCATTATCTCTAACCACCCTGTACCCTTAGTTATTCGATAATCTTTCTCTGTTTCAAGACCCCAAAAAATATCAACCTCCGCACTTGGCTCTGTAAATGGAAAAAATGATGGCCTAAGTCTCATTTTTTTATTCCCAAATAGCGACTTGGTAAAATAGTTTAATGTTTGTTTTAAATCAGCAAAAGAAACATCCTCGGCGACATATAAACCTTCAATTTGGTGAAATATACAGTGAGATCTTGATGAAATTGCTTCATTCCTAAAAACACGACCAGGTGAAATTGTTCTAATTGGCGGCTGATTGTTTTCCATATATCTTACTTGTACAGATGAAGTATGAGTTCTTAAAAGTATATCAGGATTTGTCTCTATAAAAAAAGTGTCCTGCA
>CETK01157588.1_pt1 | contig 10737 bp, 13 predicted proteins | sample 361431 | NCBI WGS metagenome assembly CETK01 (sample SAMEA2622452, study PRJEB7988) | marine metagenome | biome: marine biome (ENVO:00000447); feature: surface water layer (ENVO:00002042); material: "saline water (ENVO:00002010), including plankton (ENVO:xxxxxxxx)" | depth 5 m | reverse complement strand
AGAACCATTTCTTCAATTGCGCCCTAGTGTCCAGTGATTATCCTCACGAAATGATAAAGGGATATTTTAATGAAAGCGATTATGAAAACATTATGATGGCTCAAGTAGATGGAATTCAACAGCCAAAAGAAAGAAGTAAGCGTTGGATAGGTAGCCAATCTGTGTTTGTGCCCGCCCGCACGCTTGATAGTATTATGGAGGAAGTGGGACAAAAAATTGACTTTTTAAGCCTAGATGTTGAAGGGTATGAGCTAGAAGTGCTAGGTGGCTCAATGATAGAAAAACATAGGCCAAAATATGTGTGTGTTGAAGTGTGGCCGTTCCTTGGGCACCAAAAAGAAGTTGAAAAATATTTCACCGAGAGAGGATATATGATAAATCAGTTTTTGAGTGAAAGGGACATATTATTTGAAGATAATCAAAAGGAAGGATAATGATCTACTATGTTGATATAGATGAGACAATTTGTGAATACGAGGGCGAAAGAGAATACCCATTAGCAGTGCCAATTAAGCAAAACATTGAAAAAATTAATAAGCTATATGATGAGGGGCACACTATTGTTTACTGGACAGCCCGTGGGACTGTCACAGGAATTGATTGGCATGGATTGACTGGTCAACAGCTAAAGAGGTGGGGCGCAAAATATCATGAATATAAATTAGGCAAGCCAAATTATGATGTTTTTATATGTGACAAAGCGATTAACACCGAGGCCTTTTTTAAAGACGAATGAAAAATACATTATTGATTACCGGTGGCTCCGGCATGGTTGGGTCTGCATTTAAAAATATTGCACCAGAAGCTGAATACCCCGATCGCCGCCAATTGTGGGATCTGATGTCCTTGTCACTATCTAGAAATGATAATGCGTTTGCTGGAAAAAACATTGTTCATTTGGCCGCAAAAGTCGGTGGAGTAAAAGCAAATACTGACGAGATTGCAGACTTTTACATGGCTAATTCTGTTTTAAATCAAACCCTTTTAAATGTTTGCTCACTAGGAAAAGCCAATAAAGTTATTTCTTTGCTGTCAACTTGTGTCTACCCTGACGCGCCATATGTAACATACCCGTTAACAGAAAACCAATTACATCTCGGTCCACCACACCCGTCTAACTTTGGCTATGCCTACGCAAAAAGAATGGTGGATGTTATGTCTCGCGCATACCGGCAACAATATGGATGCAACTTTGTCACAGCTATCCCAAACAATCTTTATGGCGAAAACGACAATTTTGATTTAGAAAATAGCCATGTCGTACCAGCGATTATAAGAAAAGTATGGGAAGCAAAGATAAACAACAAGCCTTTTGTAGAGTGCTGGGGCGATGGTTCACCATTAAGAGAGTTTACATACTCTGAAGATATTGTCAAAATACTAATGTTTCTATTAGAAAACTATGATGACCCGGAACCAATTAATATTGGGAACACTGAAGAATATTCTATTAAGCAAGTTGTGGAAATGATCTGTTCTATTTTGGAGTATGATGGCGAAGTGAGGTGGAATACACAAATGCCGTCTGGGCAACATAGAAAGCCAAGCTCCAATCAAAAGCTTTTAGATTTGGGTTGGGATAAAAAATGGTACACTTCTTTAGAAAAAGGCTTGACTAAAACTTGTAAATGGGTTATGTTAAAGTATCCGGACATAAGAGGTGTCTCTTGAAAACAGCAATGATAACTGGCGTAACTGGACAAGATGGTTCTTATTTAGCTGAACTGTTGTTAGACAAAGGTTACAAAGTTGTTGGCCTTAAGCGAAGAACATCTACTATTTGCACTGAACGATTGGATCATATTTTTGAACATCCAAATTTTAGCATGCGGTATTTTGAGCTGAATGATGCTGGATGCATGTGGCGATTACTAAACGAGTACAAGCCCGACGAAATATATAATCTTGCCGCACAATCACACGTTCGTGTTTCCTTCGAAGTCCCAGAGAGTACAACAGACACAATCGTGATGGGTACACTGCGACTTTTAGAAGCAGTACGACATATTGTTCCAAACGCGCGCTTTTATCAGGCCTCATCATCAGAGATGTTTGGGGATAACCCTGAGAGCCCGCAGGATGAGTCTACGACGCTCCAGCCGGCTTCTCCATACGCCTGCGCCAAAGTGTACGCGCATCACCTTGTAAGGAACTACAGAGAGTCATACGGGCTGCACGCATCGTGTGGAATCCTATTTAACCACGAGTCCCCTCGTAGGGGCGAGACTTTTGTTACACGCAAGATTACCATGGCCGCTGCCCGGATTAAACTTGGGCTGCAAGATAAACTTTATCTTGGCAACCTAGATGCCAAACGCGATTGGGGATTTGCCGGTGATTACGTTGAGATGATGTGGCTTATGCTTCAACAGCCTAAGCCTGATGATTATGTTATCGCTACTGGCGAGACACACACAGTGAGAGAGTTTTTAGAGGTTGTGTTCGAATGCGCAGAGCTTGATATAGGCGAGTATGTTGAGCAAGACGAGCGGCTGTTTAGGCCCCACGAGGTGCCGTTGCTGTTGGGAGACGCAAGCAAGGCCCAAGACAAGCTAGGGTGGACTCCAAAGGTAAGATTTAAAGAGCTTGCAGGAATGATGTATGAGGCAGACTTAAAGAAGGTGCAGAATGAAAAAGTATAAGTATCTTGTCACAGGACACAAAGGTTTTATTGGGTCACACTTGTTTGAATCTCTTGTAGGACCAAAACTAGGTATTGACCTTAAAGATGGTCAAGATGTAATTGATTGCTTACCTGATGATATCGAGGTAGATACAGTGTTTCATTTGGCTGCACTTCCAAGAGTTGAATATTCCGTTGAAAACCCATGTTATACTCTAAAGCACAATGTTTATGCTACCTCTGTTTTGCTTAATTGGTGTCGCTCGCACGGTGTCAAAAGATTCGTGTTTTCATCATCAGCCGCAACAACTGGTGACGGCCAAGGGCCTACCTCGCCTTATGGGCTCCATAAACTTATGAGTGAGATGGAATGCAAATTATATTCCCAGTTGTACGGCTTAGATACCGTTTGCTTAAGGTATTTTAACGTTTACTCAGAAGACCAGCCCTTTGGCGGTTCGTATTCGACAGTTATATCTGCTTGGATGGAAATGATCCGACAAGATAGACCACTTCGCATCGACGGTGACGGCGAACAAACAAGAGACTATATTCATGTTGATGATGTGGTGTCAGCAAACTTGTTTTGTGCATCACATAACAAAAATTTTAACGGCGCCGTATACGATGTGGGCTCCGGAGATGTTGTATCTCTAAACAATATTAAAGAATTTGTTAATGAAAATCTAAAAGTGTCTTGGGACCATGCACCCGTCCGGCCCGGAGATGTACGACACACAGAAGCCGACACCAGCAAGCTTCGTAAGCTAGGCTGGACTGCTAAGATTGGAATTTTAGAAGGATTAACTAGGTGTTTTAAATGAAAGTAGGCATAATTGGAAATGGTTTTGTAGGAAACGCCATATATCAAAATATAAGATTTACTTACAAAACACTACGGTATGACACTAGCCCTGAACTCACAGACTGTAAAGCTATCTCGGATATCACTGAACAGTGTGAATATGTTTTTGTCGCTGTGCCCACCCCTATGCACTTGGATGGTCACCCTGATTTGTCTATTGTTTTTGATGTTATGGATAAAATTAACCAAAGTTACAATAATAATTTGGTAATTTTAAAATCAACCGTCGTGCCCGGGACGTGTAGGACAATTAACGAACGACACCCAGAGATGAGGATAGTATTCAGCCCAGAGTTTTTAACCGAGGCAAATTCGGTGGAAGACTTTAGATTGTGCAATCGCGTGATATTTGGTGGACAAGAAAACGACACACAAAAGTGTGTTGATATGATGCGCCGGATACTACCTGATAAGCAATATGAGACAACAGATTGGGAAACAGCCGAAATGGTCAAGTACTATATTAACACCTTTCTGGCCACCAAAGTGTCATTTGCTAACGAAATGAAGCAAATTTGCAACGTTATCGGGGCAGATTATGACGCTGTTACAGCTTTGGCTTTATTGGACAGCAGAATAGGCCGAAGCCACCTTAAGGTCCCGGGACCAGATGGGTATCATGGTTTTGGTGGGAAATGTTTCGCAAAAGACTTAAATGCGTTAATGCACTACAGTCGTGTGAACAATGTAAGGCCAACAATGCTTCAGGCAGCGTGGCAAAAAAACTTAGAAGTTAGAGAAGAAAAAGATTGGCTTAACATAGAAGGAGCGGTAACGACCACAGATGAGTAGAAAAGATATTCTTATAGTTTGTGCTCTAGAGATGGAGACACACGGAAAGTTAAATGACTGGGAAATTTTGTATACAGGCGTGGGTAAAGTAAACGCTACTTATGTGTTGTCAAAATATCTCTTTTCACACAAGCCAAAGCTTGTAATAAACTACGGTACTGCCGGTAGTAGAGACCTAAACATCGGACAATTAGTAGATTGTACCAAGTTCATACAGAGAGATATGGACAAGACACCCTTAGGCTTCCAGAGGGGCCAAACTGCTTTTGAGGATAATATTCCTATTATGCTAGATTTTTCTCATGTTAAGAATAACTTAATAGGTAAAAACTACGTGTGCGGCACAGGCGATAATTTTGTACAAGATGTCAGCCAAGAATTAGATGATATAGACGTTTTTGATATGGAGTCCTACGCGTTAGCAAAAGTTTGCTACCTGCAAGGAGTGCCTTTCATATCATACAAATATATTACTGATAATGCTAATCAAAGCTCTCATAAAGATTGGGAGCAAAATGTTTCTGCTGGCGCGTCAATTTTAGAAAAAATAATTAAAGATAAACTCAATACAGAAGAGTTATAACAAAAGGAGATAAAAATGAGTAATAAAGATATGCACTTAAGTGACCAAGCCCTAGGCGCCCTAATGATGGCGCTACAAAAGTCCCTACTGGAACAATCAGACATTGTGCCGGTGCTTAAGGGTTTTAAGTTCCGGCTCTCGGAGCATGGCTTGATGGTCATAAATGCACCTCTTGTAAAAATGAGAGAAGATTTTGAGGATTCTGGGGAGGAATGACTTGCCACGTTATACTTATAGATGCGATGTCTGTGGCAAATCTTTCGAAGTATCTCACTCAATTTCTGACAAATTAACTGATTGCGAATGTGGCGAAGAGAGTTCTTTAAAAAGAATACCCTCTTTGCCTTTTCGTGTTTCTGCAAAATCAAACAAGCAGAAAGCAGGTGAAGTGGTGAAAGAGTTTATTGAGGATGCTAGAAAAGAGGTTCGAGAGGCCAAACAGAACATGTCAAAGGGAGTAGACGATGCCTGACTGGATTGTAATAATATTGTTGTCTTTATCAATCAGTCTCAATGCTTTCTTAATATGGTATTGCCAGAAGGTTGTTATGGAGTTATATGAGGTGTCGGAGAATATTAAGGTTCTTACAGAGGAGATTATCTCGTTTGACGAGCATCTTAAAAGCGTACATGAGTTGGAGGTCTTTTACGGAGATTCAACTTTGGGTTCCTTGATGCAACACTCTACAGCTCTTACAGATACGCTTGAAGACTTTGTAGAAATTTACGGCCTGTTTGATGAAGAAACAGAAGCCGCTTTAACCGAGGAGGTGCTTGATGATGCCGATGCCGAAGCCTAAGAGGCGTAGAAGAAAGGGTAAACAGTATTTTACCAAAGAACACGAGAACGCCATAATTAAATATGTTGCCTCCGAAGATCTCCGTGAGAGGTCGTACTTGTACAATGAGTTTATAGGCCCTGTGTTTAGTGAGATGGTAGACAAAATAGTTTATACCTATAAGTTTACCACACTTCCAAACATAGGGGCTCTGCAAGATGAATGTAAAGTATGGCTCGTAACAATCCTTCCAAAGTATAACCCTGAGAAGGCCAAAGCCTTTTCGTATTTCTCAGTGATCACGAAAAACTGGTTTATCGCTCAGACTAAAAAGCAAAACAAAAAGCGCAGAACAGAGCTTGAAATTGTTGAGCAATTGCCAAAAGAGTTAGAGCTTAAGTATCTATCAACCGCCAATCCTTACCCTAAACGTCGTGAACATGAAGAGTTCTTCAACTTTTTAAAGAACGAGATTGATACTTGGGAACATGAAAAGATGAAGGAAAACGAAGAAAAGGTATTAAATGCCGTTCGTATTCTATTTGAAAGCGCTGAAGACATAGAAATTTTTAATAAGAAAGCTATTTATTTATATATGAGAGAGATAACAGGCTTGAACACAAAGCAGGTGGTGAACAATCTCAACAAGATGCGCGTTAAATACGCAGTATTCAGGAAAAAATGGAATAAGGGCGAACTATGAAACAACTAGACCATTACCTTGAAACAGCTATTAAAAACATACAAGATGACAGAGAGGTCACCAGAGAGCTTCTGGACGATGTGATGCGCTACTTGTCTAAAGACGAGGAGAGACACACCCAAGTCGGCACAGTGGCTGCTAAGTATGTTGAGACGCTTCAGAGAAGCAATGAACAGTTGGTTAAGGTATCTGGTCTCATCCACAAGCAACAATCAGGAGACACTGGCTTAAGCGACAGTGACCGTGCAGATATATTTGATATGTTGCAGAAGGAGGATTCTTAGTGCCTGCTGATATAAACAAGTATAGAAATATAATGCCCGGAACGTTAAACCCTGATTTAACACCCCGATCCGGGACTCCTATTGCTCGCCCTAGTAATATCATCGACGATCCCATGGCGGTGTACAGGAGAACTTTTCGTAATATAGTATCTCCTAACATATTTGAAGGCGTTAACACCTTCCGTGGGATTGTTTTGCAGGTTTTTAAAGCCAACGGTTCAGTGATAGATGACTTCACAACAGATGTTGGTGGTGATGTCTTGGTTTATCGTTGTATGATACCAGAGTTGGATTTAGATAAACCGAATCCTTTCGCAGCCTCATCAGCTGAGGAGTATGCAAACGTTTGTAGCTTTTGTTACCCAGCTGTCTATAAGGCCGTGAGTCCAGTCGGGCCAACAGCTTTTATAGCAGCCCCCATTGGATCAGTTGTACATATTAGATTTGATGATCCAAGCAAAACATTCGGTATTGTGACTAGCATTGAAGCACGCGCCGACCTTAACTTACTTAATGCTCTTGGATTGTCTGGAGGCACAAGAGGCCTCTACAATAATGGTACTGCGCTACCGGCAATCCCCGGCATTAATGAAGGGTCAGGAGCAGCATATATTTCAGAAAGAGAACAGTTTGCTGATGCGCAAGAACTGCTCGATGCATACCCTCAATTATCCCCCGAACTGGCAAACAAAATAGTAGAAGTAGGGAACAATCTTGAGCCCCCAGCGGATCCAGCGTGGCTAGCAAATGTAATAAACTATGAGACTGGTTATACTTTTGACCCGTCTACTGTTAATGCTATTGGAGCCACGGGTTTGATACAATTTCTAGGCTCTACGGCTGAAGATTTAGGCACGACAACCGAAGATTTAGCGGCCTTGAGTGCAGTAGATCAGATGGATTATGTTCAAGATTACTTTCAAAATAAAATAGATGAAAATGGCCCAATACTAAATGCAAACGATGCTTTTATGGCAGTGTTCTACCCTCCAGCCATGGGCGCAGGCCCAGATTTTAGCATTTATGACCACGCGGCTAAAACTAGAAGCGTGCAATTCGCTGAAGATATAAAGAATGCTAATAGAGGTATCACCACATCGGGCCAATATACTGCTGAAGCATTTGCAAAATCGAGAGTACAAAATTAAATGGCAAAAACAATAAAAGCTAGAGAGGACGCGCTAGACCCAGAAAACATTGGGTTTGATAACTCAAATCTCAAAGAAATAGTCCCAAACTACATTAAAGCAAAAAGCGAAACCGAGATAAAAGGCGACAATAATGCAAGAATAATACTTGGTCGTGATCGCAGTTCTGGACTAGCCTCTGGTTATGGAGGTAAAGGGCACACTCGCTGTGGCGCTATTGATATAGTTGTAGGCTTACAAGGGTGGTCGCCATCTGAAAATTACAGGCCTGCCAAAAAAGATAGGAATGGTCTTGTAGTCAAAAGAGAAAATCATGGCTACGCTGACAAACACTTTGGTTCTATGAACAACGATAAACCCGGTGATGCAGCAAGAATCTATATTTCGCAAAGAGCAGACATTGATAAATATTTTGACATATGCGATGGGTCTGTTGGAACTTCAGTAATGGACTCTGCCATTGCTATGAAAGCAGATTCAGTTCGTATCCTAGCTAGAAAAGGTATTAAACTTGTAACCGGTAAAAATCCACCGGGTAAAAACTCTCTAGGTGGTCCGATAAAAGTTACTTATGGAATTGATCTAATAGCTGGAAACAGAGACGGCCCAACTGGTTTAGAGCAAAAAATAGATAAGGCTTTTAAAATCAATCCTTTTGCTTTTAAGCCGTCTTACTTGCAGCCTATACCCAAGGGAGAAAACTTAAGACACTATTTGGAGGCTCTAACTAAAAATGTTTTGTTGCTTAATGCAATCTCTTCTGGATTATTGATGATCACCCCGCTGCTTTCAAATGCTGTGTTGAGCCCAAAGCTGGGTGTTGGACCAACAGGACCAGTTACTAGTTTCCCCGGTGTTACAGATATTGTAAGCGTTGGTAACTACTTGACCCTTACCTCAAAACAAATGGGTAAACTAATCGATATGCAACAAACCATAACAGCAAAAAGGCTCAATTTCTTAGAGTTGGGCGGAAAACACTACATAAATAGCAAGTATAATAGGACAAACTGACATGGCTAAGTATGATAAAGGCAAGATAGTTAGAGAAGACGGCCGCTCAAGTCTGGAAGAGTATGCGGTAGACACAGGGTCCACACAAGGCCCCGGAAGAGACCGTCGCTCCCGTCGTGACAGAATAAATCAAGATGCCCAAAATACTTTTGGCAATGGGCCTGATGACCCTGCTGGCCGTTCTACGGGTCCAAACTTAGCAGAGGGCGGACCGCTATCTGACTATGCCGATTTGTACGATAGCGACTTAAAAATAGAGGAGTTTAAGTTTCTAGAGTGCGATCCCCTATCACCTCCAGAAGAAGCTGATCCTTGCCCCCTGTGCCGCCCAAATCCATACGCTTATGTGCCAGATTACCGTATGATGGAAAACGGCGAGGTATTCTTTGACGGCAAAAACTGCACACAAAATATTGTATTTACGTTCAACGCCCCGCCTCCTAAATCCAAGGCAAGTATAGTTGGTTCTGTTCGAGAGCCCGGCCCAAGAATCCGTGAACTAAAATCACAAGAATTTCAAAACGAACAAATAAATCGTGGTATCAGGCTTATGCTTGATTACTTTAACAAGGCCGACACAGCTACAGCGTACATGTATGTGCCGCAACCTCCCAAGACTATGTTGGGGCAAGCAGCCTTGGCAGGAGCACTCGCCGGCGGTGGCCCAGCCGGCGCTGCTTTGGCAGTTGGTGCCGCCCTGTCTGGCGGCGCCGCCATCGGCTTGGCAGCACTTCTTGGGGGGACTGCTGCTGTTGCAGCCGCTTTCGCAGGCGCAGCCGTCCCTGAAAAAGCCGGCTATGATTTAGAAACAAAAGAAATAGACTGCATTAAGGAATTAGCAGAATACGCGGAGTTTGATTTTAGCGTACCAATACAGCTTAAAGCCAGAACAAGAGTCCTTATTTCAATCCCAGTTGAACAACTGTATCGTGTCCCAGACAGACTAGTATCTGAACCAGACACCGAATTTCTTACAAATTTAGAAGTAACTTTTGAGGGCTACGAAATCACAGGCATGGCTAGAAGGGCTGAAAATGCTTTTAGGGTTTACAACAATGAACTTAAAAGATGGCGCTCCAATGAAGGAGGAAGCCTCATAGAGGTTACACCAGCCGGCTCTAGAACCAGCACTTTAGATTTAAAGGCAGAGGGTGAAAAAATAGGCTTGTTCATAGACGAACTTAAAGAAATGCTGGGCGAATTAGGATTTAGTCTTAGCAAATTCAAGCCGGCTAAAAATCCAGAAAAAATTGTTATAAAGTTTAAGGAAACGGGCAATGATAATATCAGGATAGAACAAATTCAACTTAACCTGCCCGGATGCCCGATTGTTAGAGTAGGGAAGAAAGGCAAGTTTAAAGCCATTTTTAACAAGTATGTCAAAAGAGGCCCTCTTAATAGAACTAGGACTCTACACTATATTGGAGCACTACCAGAAATAGATTATGCTTTAACCGCTAGAACCCCAACTCCTTGGTTAGAAGTAGTTACAAAAAATACCTATCCTCCAATTGAGGTTAGGTATGGAGCCAACGACAACACAATCTTTAATGATCCGACAGCGCTTGGTTGTCTGCTTAACTCTGCCATTACAGGGGATTCAGTGGATAATTTTATCGAAGGCACAGAAGATTTAATATACGGCATTCCTGACCTTATAATGCAAAATTTTTCTAAATTTAGTTGTTACTCGGAGGAAAAGCTAGAAGAGGAACTTAAAAAATTAAGAGACTTTTCAGGCCGGCTTGATGGCCAAAGTCAAAGAGTTTTGAAAACTTTGAAAAGTAGATTGCGTGCTGAGGACCCGTATCTTGATATTATTATACAAGAAATATTTCCAGCCCAAACGGCATTTGGTAAACTATCTCAAGAGGAGCAGGACGATGTTAGAAAGTCGGGCCAACTAAAGGCCTATAGACTACCAGAAAACTATGATCCCGAAGAGG
>CETK01025347.1_pt1 | contig 10745 bp, 7 predicted proteins | sample 361431 | NCBI WGS metagenome assembly CETK01 (sample SAMEA2622452, study PRJEB7988) | marine metagenome | biome: marine biome (ENVO:00000447); feature: surface water layer (ENVO:00002042); material: "saline water (ENVO:00002010), including plankton (ENVO:xxxxxxxx)" | depth 5 m | reverse complement strand
CCAGCAACCTGCCGTGTTCGATTTTTATCGGTAGCCAGCCGTCTGTGTTTGCGTCGTTTGCATAGGCGTGGTTCGGTAACTGCGCAACGAGAAAAACGAAAGCGCAGGAAAGGACAAAGGTTCGTAAGTTCATTTAATGTTCCCGTAGAGATAATTTTTCCACATATCTAAAGCAATTGCGGTTTGGTGCCGTATTAAGTCGACAAAAGGTATTTTTAAGTCGATAAACGGTACTTTCTGCTAGCTAGGCAGTGCCTAGCGTCTTACCCACGTGCGGTGGGTCGAAGGAGAAATCTGTCTACTACGTAATGGACTGAGCAGGCATGGGGGATAGCGTCTGCGGCTCGCATACAGAAATCTTTCAATTACTGAGTCGTGTGAGGCAGCAAGTGGTGGCGCTGTCGGGTTGAATTCAGCGTAGGTACTTAACTCGTGGCGCCGGGTTGGAGGTGGATTTTCCCCTTTCTATAGTCGATGGTGAGGATAAAGTGTTTCAGCACGTCGTAGCCGAGTAAGCCTTGAGACTTGCTGCGCCTGATCTTTAGATTGGAGCCAGTGCGTGTTTCGCGGCGAAACAGTTCAAGTTTTTTGCCTTTGGCAGGAACGCTGACCATAACGTTGGCGACTTCCAAGTCGCCGATTTGCAAAACCGGCAACCTGAATTGCTCCACGGTACTGCCGGCATTCACCCCTCTTATGTTCAGTAACTGGGAGGGATACGATGTTAACCAGTTATGCCGAGTAGCGATGGAGCGTTCCATTAACACGCCAGACGAGGCACCGGTGTCCACGCTAAGCCAGACGTTTTGTGCATCGTTGAGCCGAACTTTGGCAATCACCTCACAGCCAGTGCGGTCGACTCTGGATGTAACGTTGCTCAGCTTACCCAAGTTCACGCGTTCGCGATTTAACAGTCGCATGCGTTCGTTAGGGTAATCAAATTGAAAGATGGCGAGGCCCAGAAAATCTGCGCCGAGGATGAATTGAATGTCCCGATTGCCGAGAGAGACTTCGATCAAGTCTGAAAATTCGGTGTCAACGCCAAGCAGCGTTACTGGAACATTTCGATAATGCCGGCGTTGCCTGAGCTCCGCGATGCCCTTGACTTGAACCTGGCCAAAAGAATTCAACGCTATTGCATTGTTTTGGAGGAAATTTGCATTTACGGCGCTGAAGTTGGCGCCGCTATCTATCATTGAATAGCCGTCGATACCGGCGATGCGTGATGGCACCAGTAACTTACCGTGTTCAATTTTAATCGGCAGCCAGCTGTCTGAGTCTTTACCGGTATCGGCATTAGCCGACAGAAAAAGGGTAAGAAACCCCAACGTACAAAAAAACGCCGTTGCTCTGATACTCATTTTACTGATGGTCCTCGCGCGACCCTTCTTAAAGATTAAAGCAATGACGGCGGAGGTAGCAAAAATTCGACCGACCGTAGTTTCGGGGCGACAGACGGTACCTTTTACTGAGCAATCATTGTGTGGCGACTCAGTCGGGAGCGGCGGGTCTGGAGGGATTTTTCTGATCTTGTAGTGGATCTTGCTGACATCGGCGATAGCGCAGGCTCGGCTATGCTCAGCGTGAATATTTCACGGGTTGTGGCTACGGCCTTGCCCAGAAATAAACCAAGTGGCGCCGGTGTAGCTCCAAGACTCAGAGGTTTGAAGCATTAGTTAGTGAGGCGTCGAGGAACTAAGGACCAACGCGTTTCTGCTGCACGTCGCTCAGAGCGCAGCGGAAAAAAGCCACAGCACAACAGTGGATAGCTTGTACACTGCGCGCTCAGTTGAGTTCGTTACTTGGGGAGAGCATGTCAGACAACAACCAGCAGAATCCGTATACCAGTATGTCGGCACGCTATTACGCGGTGGGACTGCTGACGGTGGTGTACACCTTCAACTTTATTGATCGCCAGTTGTTGTCAATTCTGCAAGAGTCAATTAAGGCCGATTTGCTATTGTCAGACCAGCAGTTGGGTCTGCTCACTGGCTTTGCCTTTGCGCTCTTTTACGTCAGTGCGGGCATCCCCATCGCTCGTTGGGCGGATCGTGCAAATCGCCGCAACATCGTGGCCTTAGCCATTGGTATATGGAGTTTCATGACTGCAATCAGCGGTTTCGTGCAAAGCTACGTACAATTGTTGTTGGCCCGGATAGGGGTGGGGATTGGCGAAGCCGGTGGTAGTCCACCTGCGCACTCAATAATTTCTGACATTTTCCCGCCCGAGCGACGCGCCAGTGCGTTGGCGTTTTATTCGATGGGCGTAAACATCGGCATCCTATTTGGTTTTTTGGTCGGCGGGTGGCTGAATGAATTTTTTGATTGGCGCACCGCATTTTTGGTAGTCGGCGCGCCAGGCCTTTTGATCGCGCTACTGGTGCGCTATACCCTGCGTGAACCGATTAGAGGGTTGTCCGAGCAGCGCCAGGGCAACACCGAAACCGCGCCTTTTGGCACGGTGCTGAGGTTGTTGATGAGTCGTTCTGCGTTTCGGCATATGGCTTTTGGTGCTGCGCTGAATGCTTTTGCAGGCTACAGTTCCAGCAGTTGGACTGCCTCGTTTATGATTCGTAGCCACGGTATGACTACCGGAGAATTAGGCACCTGGTTGGCGCTTATTTTGGGACTCGGTGGTGCCGTAGGGGTGCTTGCGGGTGGCGTAATTGCAGAGCGGCTCGCCCGCAAAGACGTGCGGTGGTACATGTGGTTGCCGACCATCACCGGCTTGATCTGCATTCCATTCATGATCGCAAATTATCTGGTAGCAGGCGCGTATACCGCGCTGATGGTTTCCGTTATCCCTGGAATTTTGTTTAACGTCTACTTAGGCAACACTCTGGCCATGACACACGGACTGGTGGGGTTGCGCATGCGCGCATTGGCATCAGCGATTCTGTTTTTTATATTAAACCTTATAGGACTTGGGCTGGGGCCATGGGCGGTGGGAGTGCTCAGTGACTTTTTAGCGCCGACGCTTGGAGACGAGTCGTTACGCCATGCCATGCTGTACCTGTTGCCTATTGCAATGACGTGGTCGGTGTTCCACTTCTATATGGCTTCGCGAAGCTTAAAGAACGATTTGGCGAACGCACCTGATTAACACGCTAAAGCTCTGCAGGGCGGGCACAAAAAAGGGCGGTTAGCCGCCCTTTTCTTTAGGCCTGTGCACCCGTCTAGAACTGGTTCATGGTGTTGGCGGCACCGCCTGCAAGCAGCGCTTTTTCACCGAGGAAGTATTCCTTATGATCGTCGCCAACGTTGGAGCCGGCAAGATCTTGGTGTTTGACAGACGCCAGTTCCTTGCGAATCTCCTGCCGCTGTACGTCGCGTACATAAGCCAGCATGCCCAGATCACCGAAGTAGCCCTCTGACAATACGTCGGTGGATAAGGCGGCGGTGTGGTAGGTCGGCAGTGTAATCAGGTGGTGGAAGATGCCAGCTTCGCGCGCCGCGTCGGCTTGGAAAGTGCTGACCAATTGGTCGGCAGCCTGTGCAAGCTCGGTGCTGTCGATCGCCACATCCATAAGACCCATCGGGTTTTCCGCTGGATCCGGGTATGCTGAAACGTCTTGGCCCGCCGCCTTCATTTCCTCATAGACCTGCTCGCGGAATTTCAAGGTCCAGTTAAAAGAGGGTGAGTTGTTGTAGACCAACTTGGCTTCTGGACGCACCTTGCGTACGGCATTGACCATGGCCGCTATCTGCTCGACGTTGGGCTTTTCGGTTTCGATCCATAACAGATCCGCTCCGTGTTCCAGACTGGTGATGCAGTCCAATACCACGCGGTCAAACCCGGTGTCGTCTTTGAAGGCATACAAACCGTTATCCAGACGCTTTGGCTTCGCCAACTCGCCGTTCACGCGGATGGTGATGTCGCCGTCTTTCAGATCGGCTACATCGTTGACGACTTCGGTGTCTAGGAAGTCGTTGTATTTGCTGCCCAGATCGCCCGCTTGAATCGATACAGGGACTTTCTGGGTAAGTCCCGCGCCCAGTGAGTCGGTACGCGCAACGATGATGCCGTTGTCGATGCCCAATTCTAAGAATGCGTAGCGCACTGCGTTGATCTTCGAGACGAAATCCTCGTGTGGCACCGTGACCTTGCCGGCTTGGTGGCCGCATTGCTTGGCGTCGGAGACCTGGTTTTCGATCTGGATAGCGCATGCGCCGGCTTCGATCATGCGCTTGGCCAGCAGATAAGTGGCCTCTTCATTACCAAAGCCCGCGTCGATGTCGGCAATGATCGGCACCACGTGGGTTTCGTAATCGTCTATTTGCTTAATGATTGAATCGGTATCGCCGCCATTGGCTCTGGCCTCGTCGAGTTCAACAAAGATATGGCGCAGTTCACGCGCATCGGCCTGCTTTAAGAACGTGTAGATTTCTTCAATGAGGCCTGAAACAGTGGTTTTCTCGTGCATGCTCTGGTCGGGCAGCGGGCCAAACTGTGAGCGCAGTGCGGCGACCATCCAACCGGATAGATAAATGTAGCTACGGTCTGTGGTTTTCTGGTGCTTCTTAACACTCATCATGACCTGTTGTGCGACGAAACCGTGCCAGCAACCCAGCGATTGGGTGTATTTGCTTGAATCCGCATCGTAAGCGGCCATGTCGCGGCGCATGATGTCCGCGGTGTACTGGGCGATTTCTAAACCGGTTTTAAACCGATTTTGCAGATCCATACGGACTGCGTATTCGGCATTAATGGCGCTCCATTCTTGCTTAGCGCTAATGATTGAGCGTTTCTCTTCGATCAGGTCAAGATACGTTGACACGGTGGTTCCCTCGCTGGTGTTGGCTTATGGATGTGCATTTTCGCCCGCAGCGTAGGTGCACCGAGGACTGAAGCGAGCGGAAAGTAGCAGGCGTGGGAATCTATGAAAAAGGAATAATTCACAAGCAATATATTCCTTTGAGTCAGTTTGCACGGTGCGATGGGTTTGTTCTATTGCCGCCTAAAGCGTGAATTCGATGCTACCCAGTTGCCCGTATTCGGCGCGATAGTCGCCCGGTTTGCCCGGGTGCAGAGCGCCGATAGAACCGGTCATAAGGAGGCTGTCTGCGGCCAGCGGGTAGCCTAATCGCATTACTTCGTTCATCAGCCAGGTTAGCGCGTGCCATTGGCCTTGCATAATGCTGCCGGCGGTTTCCGCATGCAGAATATTAGCGTCTTGATACAAACCAATGCTCACCCGGTCTAAATTTGGCCGCTTGGTTGCGTCATGCCAATCAGTTTCGACGGCCGTTCCTGAGATAAAGGCGTAAGTTGCAGAGTTGCTCGCGACCAGGTCAATGGCGCTCGGTCGGTGCTCCAAATTTGGTGCGGCCAGCTCGATCATTGGCGTTACGCTGCGAATGCATGCGCCCACGCCCTCCTCCGTTTGGGTTGTTGCGAGCTGCTGCTGCAGACGAAAGCCGAGTTCGGTTTCCAGCATCACTGGCCGGTCTGTGCTCACGGGGCGTTGCGCGAGTCGTTCGCCGCCAGCGAATAGAACGCCCACTACCGGCTGGGTTGCCCCCATTGCTTGCTGTGCTTGGGGCGCTGTCAGTGCAGCTTTGTAGCCAACGACGGAACCCCAGTCGCCCGCTGCAATTAACGCATGTACAAACGCGGCCTGCAGGCCATAGGCGTCGTCTATGCTCGCTTGCGGGTAATCGGCACTGAGATTGCGGTAGGGTCTATGGTCACGCAGCCGTTGCAATTGCTCGGCTGCCCAAGCGCCTGGGTCGGGCAGGTCGGTGGAATTATTCACGGTGGCTCCAAAATTACGGTATGAGGGAGTATAAAGGCTTTCTTAAGAACCCCGACTAAATGATGAGATTGGAGTACCGAGTGAGCACCAGCCGCGCCGAGCGCCTTCTTAACGTCTTGGATCTGAAGCAGATTGAAGAAAATTTATATTTAGGCGAAAACGAACCGGAGAACGGCGCGCGTATTTTTGGCGGGCAGGTGCTCGCACAAGCAAGCATGGCGGCCTACCGCACAGTAGTAGACCTGGATATGCACTCGACCCATGCCTATTTTTTGCGTCCGGGCGATTCCAGTAAGCGGGTATTGTACGAGGTCGAGCGAATTCGCGACGGCCGGTCTTTTACCACGCGCCGTGTGGTCGCCATTCAATCGGGTCAGGCGATCTTCAATATGGATGTTTCCTTCCAGACCGCAGAAACAGGCTTGGAACACAGCTTAGCGATGCCGAATGTACCCTTGCCGGCAGAGCTGCAAGACGACCGTCAGGTAGCAAAGCGTCTGGGTGGTGCGGCAGCGGATGCGCGGCTGAGCCCCATGGCGAAGTTAGAGCGACCCTTTGAACTGCGATCGGTATTTGAACTGGGTACGCCGGCTTGGGCAGAGGCGCGTGCGTGGAATCCGGTGTGGGTACGCTTTTTAGCGCCGGTTACTGAACGGGATGGACCGTCGCAACCGATTTCCCGCTGTTTGCTGGCCTACGCCTCGGATATGGGGTTGGTTTCTACGGGTTATTTGCCGCATCAGAACGAGGTGGATCGATCACAACTGCAAATGGCGAGTCTCGATCATAGCCTTTGGATCCATCGTCCTGTGCCTATGGATCAATGGCTCCTGTTTCATAAACGCACGTCCTCTGCTCAAGGTGCGCGCGCGATGGTGCATGCCGATTTTTTTGCCAGCGATGGGCAACTGATCGCGTCGGCGACCCAAGAGGGCTTGTTGCGTTCTACAAAGTAGCCCTTTGGTAGCGCATGCCGGCCACTTTAAACGAGAGTTGACTCTCTCGTATGCGCAGTAAATCGGCGTATTGATCGTCGCTCAATGGAATATGCGTGGCGTCCGTAGTGATTTGATTCCAAGTTGGATCTACGCTGTGCCAACCGTCGGCAGCATAGACTTCGTTCCATGCGTGAAATCTAAAGCCCGGTGATCCAGAAGCATCGTACGCAAGCCCATAAATCGTGCGTGCGGGTAGTCCAGCGCTGCGTGCCAGGGTTGTGTACAGATCGGCAAAGTCTGTGCATTCGCCGCTGCGTCGCGCCAACGCAGTTAATACGGTGCCGGCCTGTTGATGCTCGGTATAGCTCAATTGTCCGTGGGTGAAAGCAACGAGGCGATGAGCATCTTTGAGGGCATTGCCCGAGGCTGCAAAACGCGTCAGTAAGCGGCGAATTTTAGGGTGCTGAATTGGAAAATCGATGTGCTCAGCGAGATAAGTTTCGGGGAGCGCGGTCGCGCTGCCGGCCGACAAAGCGCCTTGGCGGCCGACGATCGCAGGGGGTAACACGCTGTCGCCGATCACCTGCAACTCCAGCTCCAGCAGATTTTGGCGCTTGTTTAGCGCCTGATTCAGATCAAACTTTTGGCCCTGGCGACGCGTAGGGGTGTTGGGTATGTTGATCGGAACCGCCTCGTCCCGAGTGCTCAGGGTGACATCGTAACGTCCTGCCATGGTCAGTTTGGTGGGTACGAAGTTAAGGTCTAGTCGGGTCTGGGTCGCGGACTCCGAATGCGCGCCCGCCAGCTTATAGCCCCATTCGTCTCGAGCGAGCAATCGATGTACGCGTTCGCTGACCCGCAGTTTTTCGAAATCCGGATAAGGCGCGCTAAATACGCTGCCGAGTTCTGGCTTGGAATGCAGCCATGACTCCACCGCGTACATGTCCGCGAGGGTCAGTGAGCCCTTAAAGCGTGTATGGCTAACGCTGTTGTTGCGCAGGATGGTGGCCGTGTACGTAGCGCCGTTGTCTTTATGATCGGGTTGTAAAGATACGGCACTGTATTGCTCGCCAATGCGTTGACTGTAGGCGGCGCGTTGCAGCGGCGCAGTGGCGCTCTCTACAAAGTGCAGTTGTTGATGAATCACCACTGCAGGGGCATCGGGTGGATGATAGTTAATACGAGTGGCGAGCGTGAAATCAGTCGTTGTGTTGTGCATAAAGCCGATGTGTTGACCGTTTTGCTCGATCCGATACCAGCGTTCGCTGTCGGTTTGCGGCGCCGTGCTTGGTTGCTGCACGAGAGTGCCAGACAACAGCAGATAGCTGATGCCCAGGCCGACGATTAACAGTGGCCAGAATACTCGGTGCACAAGATCTCTCGGGTTGCGATTTCACTTACTCAGGCGGCGCATGGTAGGCCAGAGTGCTTTGGCGATAAAGGTGTTGGGCTTTTCCAATGCCTTCGGGTCAGGCAAGATTCGCACGTCGGCGAAGCGCCGATATCTGTAACGCAAATCACCGATAAGACAGCTTAATGGAAAGTCCTCCCACCGATTTTATTCGCCAGCGCATTCAGTCTGATATCGCCGAGCACCGTCTGTCTCGGGGCGTGATAACGCGTTTTCCACCTGAGCCAAATGGCTATCTGCACATTGGCCACGCCAAGAGCATTTGCCTGAATTTCGGTGTCGCAGAGCAATTTGGCGGCAAGACCTTTTTGCGTTTTGATGACACCAATCCGCTAAAAGAGAGCGATGAGTATGTTGAGGCCATCAAAGCCGATGTGGCATGGCTGGGATTCAATTGGGCCGAGGTCACTCATGCCTCAGATTACTTCGAGCAAATCTATGCCTACGCTGTAGATTTAATTCAAGCTGGCAAAGCCTTCGTTTGCTCATTAGACGCAGAAGCAATTAGAAACCTGCGCGGTACGCTGACCGAGCCCGGTCAGAATAGTCCGTACCGCGAACGCACTGTAGAGGAAAATCTGGACCTCTTTCAGCGCATGCGCGCGGGTGAGTTCGCCGAGGGTGAGCACGTGCTGCGGCTAAAGATCGACATGAAGTCGTCCAATATCAATCTGCGCGATCCGGTCATCTATCGTATTCGCCACGTGACTCATCAGCGCACCGGCGATGATTGGTGTATTTATCCGATGTACGACTTTACCCACTGCATATGCGATGCGCTGGAGTCGATTTCCCACTCCTTGTGCACGCTGGAATTTGAAGACCATCGACCACTCTACGATTGGGTTTTAAACAATATTAATTTGAACTACCACCCACCGCAGATCGAGTTTTCGCGGCTTGGATTGGAATACACGGTCATGAGCAAGCGTATTCTCAATCGACTGGTGAATGAAAAGTTGGTGGATGGCTGGGACGACCCCCGCATGCCGACTATTGCCGGGTTGCGCCGACGCGGTGTTACCGCTGCCGCCATTCGCGATTTTTGTTCGCGTATTGGGGTGACCAAGCAAGACAACACAGTCGAAATGAATCTGCTTGAATTTTGCGTCCGCAAAGATATGGAAGATACGGCTCCGCGAGGTATGGGTGTGCTCGAACCATTGAAGGTGGTGTTGACGAACTACACCGAGGAGCAGCCTGTCGAATTGACGGGCCCTTGGCATGCGCAAAACGAAACCTTGGGGCAGCGCGCGCTGCCGTTTGCCGGGGAGTTATTTATAGAGCGTTCTGATTTTGAGTTAGAGCCGCCGAAAAAATACAAGCGATTGTCACCCGGCGAAATGGTGCGTCTGCGCTATGCGTACATCATCCGATGCGATGAGGTCGTTTATGACGAGAACGGTCAAATCGCGCAGTTGAATTGCACTTATTTCAAGGATTCGCGCAGCGGCCAAGACACCTCGGGCTTAAAACCTAAAGGGGTTATCCACTGGGTCGACGCCAGAGCAGGCGTGCCCGTGCTGGTGCGCGATTATCAGCGGCTGTTTAGAGTGCCTAATCCAACCGGCGATACGTTGCTCGAAGACATTAATCCGGACTCGGTGGTGCCACTCAGCGCTGTTGTAGAGCCTGCGATCATGGCCAGCGACAATGTGCGATTTCAATTCGAGCGTCAGGGTTATTTTTGCAAGGATCCCCTGCAAGCTAACGTCTTTAATAAGACGGTAAGTCTGCGCGAAGGTTTTTGAGTAGGCTGTTATGAATACTGACCTGTCGGCGGTTACAGTGATGGAAGTCAGTCCGCGGGACGGTTTACAGAATGAAGACGTCCTGCTCACCACCGAGCAAAAGCTGCGACTCATTGATCACGCCTTAGATGCGGGATGCAAGCGCATTGAAGTAACCAGTTTTGTGCACCCTAAGCGGGTACCGCAGATGGCTGACGCCGAAGCTGTGTGTGCGAGCCTGCCAGAGCGTAGCGATGTTCGCTACACCGGGCTGATTCTGAACGACCGTGGCTATCAACGGCTTCGCGACACTAAACTGCATGAAGCGGGATTGGTTGTGCCCGCTACCGACACCTTCGGCGAGAACAACCAGGGGTTGTCGGTGGCTCAGGGTTTGAGCATGGCGGTCGAAATTATCGCGGACGGGAAACAAAGCGGCTTTCCCGTTCAGGTCACCATCGCTGTGGCTTTTGGCTGTCCGTTTGAAGGCGAGGTGCCGTTGTCGCGTATCCAGAGTATGGCCGAGACGCTCGCTGCCGCTGGACCGGTGGAGATCGCCTTGGCCGACACCATCGGTGTGGGTGTGCCTATGCAGGTGGCTCAGGGGTTTATGGCGTTAAAGCGACAGCTGGGAGATATGCCGTTGCGCGCTCACTTTCACGACACGCGCAATACTGGCATCGCCAATGCTTATGCGGCTTTGATGTCAGGGGTCGACGTCTTGGACGCCAGTATCGGTGGTATAGGCGGCTGTCCGTTTGCGCCGAACGCCAGCGGTAATATCGCCACTGAAGATTTAGTGTATATGCTCAGTCGTGGCGGCATTGAACACGGAGTAGATATTCAGCGGCTTATCGACGCAGCCGCGTGGCTCGAAACCGTCTTGGGCAAGTCGGTGCCGTCCATGCTG
>CETK01071813.1_pt1 | contig 10747 bp, 9 predicted proteins | sample 361431 | NCBI WGS metagenome assembly CETK01 (sample SAMEA2622452, study PRJEB7988) | marine metagenome | biome: marine biome (ENVO:00000447); feature: surface water layer (ENVO:00002042); material: "saline water (ENVO:00002010), including plankton (ENVO:xxxxxxxx)" | depth 5 m | reverse complement strand
TAATGTGTCAGGATTCATGGTTGAAGTCCATGAAAATCCAGAAAATGCGTTAAGTGATTCTATGCAACAACTTGATTTAATCGAATTTAGGGAATTCCTATCAAATTTAAAATAACCTTCCTAACTCTTGTTGTATTTTTTTTTCTAAATTACTTAGAGAAGTAAATTTTTTTAAAAGTTTTTCATCATCACTTCTATCATTTTTTAATTCATCAAGTGACTTTTTTACCATTTGCCTAACTCTTTTTAGTTTAAATCTCATTATTGACTCTTTTGTTATTTCATAAATTTTGTCAACCTCCTCATTCACATTAATATCTTTTTGTTTCCAGTTACTGAGAATATGTTGTTCTCCAAAAGCATAAGACGCAAGAACACTGAAACTATTATTGTAGCCTGATAAAAATGTAAACCTGTCAATATGTTCCCCTTTTTCAACTATTTTTTTACTTTCTCTGTAAAGATTTTCAAAAATATTTACACTGAATGAAATATTATCCTTTTCTAGTTCATTACAGATTAAACTAACAACATTGAAATTCTTCCCATTTTTAATAAGGAAATTTTTTGTGCCATAATTTATAATTAACCTGATTAACTGGAATTCTTCAGAATAATCAATTTTAAGACTATTGTAATCTAAAGCAGTATTATCTTTACTATTAATAGACTTTTTTCTAAAGCTTGAGGATTTATTTTTAATATTTTTAATTTCACTAATCAAATCATCCTCTGGAAGATTTAAAAGTTTAGATAACCTCCTAATGTGGAGAGACTGTGAAATCCTATCATCAATTAAGACAACTGACTTTAAAATTTCTCTCGAGCAATTGACAAGGTTAAGAATATCGCTACTATCGTACATACTATACTTGAACTCGATAAAATCTACAGTTTTTTCACTAAAATATTTGTTTACCTTTTCATATGAGTTACTTAAAACAAATGAAGCTGGATCATTGTTTTTTGGTAACTGCAAAATTTTTGGAGTCATATTTTCCTCAAGAATTAAGTCTATTGCTTTAACTGTAGCAGCATGTCCAGCAGAGTCTGAATCAAATAAAATTACAATATTTTTAGTGAATCTTTTTATTAGTCTTATCTGATCTTTAGTTAGTGCAGTGCCACAGTTGGCAATGGTATTTTTGAATCCAACTTGATGTAGCGCCATTACATCAGTGTAGCCCTCGACAATATAGCAAAAATCAAGTTTTTTTATATGAAGTTTTGCTATGTGAAGGCCATATAATATTTTAGACTTTTGATATATTTCAGAACTATCTGAATTAACATACTTCGCCGCTTTAATTTTATCATCAGTAAGCCTCCCTCCAAATCCCAAAACTTGCCCCGTAATACTATGTATAGGAAAAATGACTCGACCAGAGAATCTACAGTTTAAGTTTTCATTAACAACATTAGCCATTTTGAGAAACTTAATATTGTATCCAGCTTTTTTTGTTTTTTCAGCAATATCAGATCTTTTTTTTAGTGAGTATCCTATCTCAAATTCTTGAATTGTGGAATTTTTAAAACCTCTGTTTAGGAAATAATTTAATGGGTTATTTTTGTCATTAATTAGATTCTCACAAAACTGTGACTTAACAAAACTAAGAACCGCAACTATTGACTCCCTTTCAGAAGCAGCATTTTTCTCATATTCACCAATATTATCATATTCAATTGTAATGTTATATTTTTTTGCTAAATAAGTTAGAGCTTCAGGGTAAGAAAATTGTTCATGTTCCATTAAAAACGAAACTAAATTACCCCCCTTTCCAGAACTAAAGTCTTTCCAGATTTCCTTGCTAGGAGAAACAACAAATGAGGGGGTTTTTTCATCATTAAAGGGGCTAAAACCCTTGTAATTTGCTCCGGTTTTTTTTAAAGAGACAAAATCAGAAATAACGTCTTCAATTGTTGCGACATTAAAAATATCCTCTATTGTCTTTTTAGAAATCCGCATTATTTTTCTCTTTGATTTAAGTAATCTATCAATGACATAATTATATTTCTAAACTTATTTTGAGGGAATGTTAGTAATAATTTTTTTGCATCTTCACTAAATTTATTAGAAATTAGTTTGGCATTGTTTAATCCGTTGTACTTCTTGATTAAACTAAAAACTTTGACAATGTCGTTATTCTTTGTTTTTTTACTTCTCAAAACTTTATAAGTAAAATTTTTCTCTTTAAATGTCATTTCTTTAAGAGCTAGTAATAATGGTAAATTTATTTTACCTTCTTTGATATCGTTTCCATATGACTTGCCACTAATAATACTTTTTCTAGTATAATCAAGTATATCGTCTTTAATTTGAAAAAGCATTCCTAAATTTAAGCCTACTTTTTTTATTTTTATTTGTTCGTTCGCATTGATTTTGAGACCCAGTGAGCCAATTTGAAAAGATGTTTCAAACAAAGCTCCAGTTTTAAGTGAAATTATTTCAAAATAGTCTTTTTCTTTGAGATTAAGTCTTTTTGTTTTTTGTATCTGGATAAGCTCTCCTTCAACAATTTTTTGTACAACATCTGAAACTAGTTCAAGAATATCAAAGTCATTGTATTTAACGGACAATTTTAGCCCTTGTGCCAAAAAATAATCCCCAATTAGGACTCCAATCTTATTTTTCCAAATGGTATTAATGGAAAATTTAGATCTTCTGAGTTGAGCATCATCAACAATGTCATCATGTATAAGCGTTGCAGTGTGTAAAAGCTCGATTAATACAGCTCCTCTGTATATTTTCTCATTTAAATTATTTAGTAAGCCGGCAGATAAAATCACACAAATTGGTCTAATTTTTTTTCCAGGATTTTTCCCAATGTATTTAGTAATTTTATGTAGTAAATTGGCTTTAGATGATAAAGCCTTAGAGAAATATTTATCAAATAATTCTATTTCATTTCTGATTTTTTTTATTCCTTCTACCACTTTTTATTTTGTGTTGCAAGTTGACCGCAAGCTGCACCAATGTCCTCACCACGGCTTCGTCTTAGTTTAACTAATATCTTATTTTTTTCTAAAATTTCAATGAATTTTTGAGTTGATTCTTTTGTAGACTTTTTAAAAGGGATACCCTTCACGTGGTTATATTCAATTAAATTAACTTTGGCTGGAGATTTTTTACAAAATTCTATTAGTTCTTCTGCGTCATCTTGAGAGTCATTAATGCCACTAAGCAATGCATACTCATAGGTTGGCTTAATTTTAGTAATATTATAAAAATAGCTTACTGAAGCTAATAAGTTCCTGAGGTTGTTTGTTTCATTAATTTTCATGAGCTCACTTCTTTTTTCATTATTTGCTGAATGTAAAGAAATTGCTAAATTAAATTTTGGTTTTAAATCGGCTATTTTTTTTATGATTTTAGTTATGCCAGCGGTAGAGACGGTTACTCTCTTTTGCGAAATATTCAATCCGTGACTATAATTTATTAAAGATATACTTTTTAGGACATTTGAAATATTCAATAATGGCTCCCCCATACCCATATATACTATGTTTGTAATTTTACTTTTATATTTTTCTAAAGAAAATTTATTTATTAAATAAACCTGGTCAAAAATTTCCCAAGCAGCTAAATTTCTAAGTAGCTTTAATTTTCCAGTAGCACAAAACTTACATGCCAAACTACAGCCCGCTTGAGAAGATATGCACACCGTATACCTATCTTTTTGTGGTATTAGGACCCCTTCTACCACTTTTTCATTATCAATCTTAAATAGAAACTTAGTGGTTCCGTCTTTACTGTCTGTATATTCATATTTTGAAATACTTTTGATAGCAAAATTAGAAATTAGTAGATTTCTGTCATTAAGTGATAAATTGGTCATTTGACTAAAGTCATAAACAAAATTACTCCACAACCATTTATAAACCTGACTTGCTCTAAACTTTGGTCTATTATGTGTTAAAAAAAACTCTTCTATTTCTTCAAATGTTAGATCTCTAATATTTTTTAAATTATTCGTCATTTTTTTGGGTATTATTCCAAATGAATTTAGCATTTTCAACATCAAATGGTGTTGTGATTTTTATGTTTTCCTCTTCTCCCTTAATAAAAGATACATCAGAGTCTGCTGGAGTTTTGAATGTTTTATATATTGATGAATCGTCAGTTAAATGGCTATTTTTTTTTAAGTTAACTTTTGAAGTTAAATTTTTTGAAAACTTATTATAACAAGTTGATATTTTATTGAAAAGAAATAACTGGGGAGTCTGTGTTAAAATATAATCAGATCTGTCAACGGGGGTAAAAGTTTTGTTGGCGTGTGATTTACTTTTTTTTAAGTTAATAAGTGTACTTTTAACGGATAAATACGGCACAGCAGAGCCATAAGTTTTAGCATGTTTTAGTAATTTGCAAATGAAACTTTTATTAATAAACGGTCTTGCTCCGTCATGTATAGATAGAATGTCTTCATTCTCTATACTAAACATATTTTCGATTTCTAGAATTCCATTAAGGACTGTATTGAATCTTTGCCTTCCGCCTTTAAAAGTCAAATGTGGAATATCGAAACTGTGTTTGTCTTTTAATGAGGACCAATAATCTAACATATTTTCAGAGATGCCAACAAAAATTTTACAATTTGGGTCTGCATCATAAAAAAACTTAATGCTGTGCATAATAATAGGAAGACCGCCTAAGTCCCAAAACTGCTTTGGAGTTTGTAGTCTTGTTCGAGACCCAATCCCACCGCCTAAAACTAATACATAGTGAGCCATAGCTATACAATCAACATACAATCACCATAACTAAGAAATTTATATTTTTCTTTGATAGCTTGCTTATATGCCTCCATAATTAAATCGTGTCCTGCAAAGGCTGCTACAAGCATTAAGACTGTTGATTTTGGAGCATGAAAATTAGTTAACAATGAATTAGCAATTTGAAATTCATAAGGAGGAAATATGAATTTGTTTGTCCACCCATCATAGGGTTTTAAAGTCTTAAATGATGAAACTGGCGTTTCAATTGCACGGACTGTGGTTGTTCCAACCGCACAAATTCTTTTTCTCGTTCTAATACCATCATTTATTATTTTGGCAACATTTTCAGATATGAAGACTTCCTCTGAATCCATTTTGTGCTTTGAAAGGTCTTCTACTTCAACCGGTCGGAATGTTCCTAAACCGATGTGAAGGGTGAGTTCAGGCAGGTGAACACCTAAAATTTCTAATTTTTTAAGAATTATTTTACTAAAGTGTAATCCCGCAGTTGGTGCAGCTACGGCACCTTTATGTCGTGCATAAACAGTTTGATATTTTTCTTCGTCATCTGCATTTGGCTCACGCTTGATGTATTTAGGAAGTGGTGTTTGTCCAAGTTTCTCAATGGTTTTTTTGAATTCATCATAGGGAGCATCATGAAGGAATCTGAGCGTTCTTCCACGAGATGTTGTGTTGTCAATGACTTCAGCAATTAATTCATCATTTTCTCCAAAGTACAGCTTATTTCCAATCCTAATTTTACGTGCTGGATCAACCAAAACATCCCAGAGACGACTTTCCTTATTTAACTCTCTCATTAAAAAGACCTCGATTTTTGCACCTGTTTTTTCTTTATTACCATATAATCGTGCCGGGATAACCTTTGTGTTATTTAAAATCAAAACATCGTCTTCTTCAAAGTAGTCTAAAATATCTTTAAACATCCTGTGCTCAATTTTTCCTGAGTCTTTGTGAACAACCATCATTTTTGAATCATCACGATTAATGATTGGTTCGGTTGCTAATAATTCTTGTGGTAAACTGAATTCAAAATGAGATAATTTTAGTTTCATGTCAAAGTTTGTGTGTAGGTTGTGGGCAAATATACAAAATTATAAAAGTATAATTAACTAATTAAACATATCACATAAACTGTTCTATTTGTGAAATTTCAATTGCATCATTTATATTAAAATCACCAATATCTGTTCTTATCAAATTGTATAAGTAACCACCACAACCAATTTTGTGACCTATATCATTAGCCAATGATCTTATATAGGTTCCTTTAGAACATTTCACATTAAAGCTAACGAAAGGTAAATTTATATCCGTGATTTCTATATTTTCAACAATAACTTTTCGTTTTTTTACACTAGTAATTATTTCACCTCTTCGAGCTTTTTTATAGAGCGGTTCTCCATCTAATTTTATTGCAGAAAATATTGGGGGATATTGTTCATATTCGCCGATGAAACCCAAAACAACATTTCTAATTTTTTTTAATTCTATGCCAGTAAGAGTTTTCTTCTCTCTTTCAATAGTTTCTCTATCATAACTATCTGTTATGGCACCGAGCTTAACCACAGCTGAGTATTTTTTATTGAGATTTAAAAAATTTTCAATTGTTTTGGTTTTTTTGCCTGTACAAATTATCATAAGCCCTGTTGCTAAAGGATCAAGTGTTCCTGCATGACCTACTTTTAATTTTTTTAAACTATATTTTTTCTTTATTGACGACCTTATTTTTTTGACAACGTCAAATGATGTCCAACTTTTGGGTTTGTTAACTAAAAGTAATTTTGAATAATCATCAATTTTCATAACTGGGTTATAAAAATTACTACAAAAGCAATCAAAATACAATAGAAGCCAAAATATTTTAAATTATTATACTTCACAATAGATATCATGTACTTACAGGCAATTAAACCGGAGATAAATGAGCTTAAAAATGAAATAATTAATGTTTTTTGACTTGTTAGACTAATTGAGGTTGTGTTTTTAAAAAACAAAAAAAATTCTAAGATTGTAATACCAATAATTGGTACTAAAACCATGATAAAAGAAAACTCTGCTGCTTCTTTTTTTGATGTTCTAAGAAATAGAGCAGTTGAGATTGTTAAACCAGATCTTGAAATACCTGGGACAACAGCAATTGCTTGTGCAACACCAATGATAAATGCACTAAATAGACTGATTGAGTTTTTACCATCTGAAATGAAGTTGGTAGTTAGTAAAATTATTCCAGTAATAATTAACATAATTGCGACAACAAGGTAAGATTCAAGAAAAAAAGATTCAATATTATTTTTGAAAAGTAAACCGACAAAAAAAATTGGTGTTGAAGAAACTAATATTTTAAAAAACATAGATTGATAAAAAAATTGCTTACTACTAGTTAACTCAAGAATTATTTCAAAAATTTTCTTTCTAAATACAATGATTGTACTTAATGTAGTAGCAAAATGAACTGTAATTGACAACAATAATGGGTGCTCGTTAGAAACTTCAAGAAGCGAAGATAACAAAACAATATGACCACTACTGCTTACTGGAAAAAACTCCGCAAGACCTTGAATGATGCCAATCAAAAAATATTTAATTTCCTCTGTCATAAAATATGGATAAGCCAAGGCCCAAATAACCAATGATTATCAAAATTGGAGAAACTATAATTCTTGTTTTTGAAAATATTTCGGGATTAAAATCATATTCATTATTACCACCACCCCCGATCATTAATGTAAATCCAATAATAATAATAGAAAGGCTAATTAAAAAAATATAGTAATTGAATTTGTTAAACAAAAAAAATTTTTCTTCAGACATAAATTTTACTTATAAAGATCATCGGTTTTTAAATTTAGATATTTTCTAACAAATATCCACGTACTAAAAAACGAAATAAATAGATTAACAAGTGATGTAATGACAAAAATTAAAACAGAATCATATACGGTTATTAGATTGGTGATAAAATCATAATTTTTTGTTAAAAAGTAAATACAAGAGGCTAAAATTGTATTACCAACAAAGCATGCTATAAGTGTAATAGTTAGATTAGAAAGGATAAACGGTTTTTGAATAAACTTTTTAGTTGCACCAACTAATTGCATTGTTTTGATCCTAAATCTTTCCGAATAAATTGTTAATCTTATATTACTATTAATTAACGTAAATGCAACCAAAAGAAAAAAAATTGCAAAGACTGAAAGAATTATACTTAGTTTTTCTAGATATTTTTCTATAATATCGATTATGTCTTTATCATAAACAACACTTTCAACTTCTGTATACAGACTAAATTCGTCCATTTTGTTTACTATATCTATAGTATTAAAGTAATCAGCAAAAAACTTAACTTCTATGATGTTAGACAGAGGGTTATAACCCAATAAATTCAAAAAATCCTGACCAAGATCATTAATTAAGTTGTCTGCTGAATTTTGCTTAGACAAAAAGTTAACTGATTTAACAGAGTCCGTGAGAACCAATGACTTTATCATTTGTTGAATTTGAGTTTCAGGAACCGAATCACTTAACACCAGATTATAACTTACATTCTCTTTCAGGCTCCTGTTAATGGAATCGTAATTAATATAAATAACTGAAAGAATTCCCATTATCAAAATAGAAAATGTTGAGGCAAAAAAAATTGATAATTTATAGTTGAAAATTCTATTTTTAAAAAATGTTTCTGTTTTTAATCTCATTATTAAATTTATTTGATTCCAAATATTTTAAAATTGAATGTAATAAATTATTTATTAATATTTACATTTAATAAAACTATATGAAATTATAAAATGGATTATAAATTTAAACAAATCGAAGAAAAATGGTCCAAAGCTTGGAACGACACAGAAATTTATAAAGTAGGTGAGGACCCAAACAAAAAAAAATTCTATGTACTAGATATGTTCCCCTACCCTTCTGGAGCTGGACTTCACGTTGGTCATCCCCTAGGCTACATTGCCTCAGATATTATTGCACGTTATAAGAGACTTAACGGATATAATGTTCTTCACCCTATGGGCTATGACTCATTTGGCTTACCCGCAGAACAATATGCCATTGAAACTGGTCAACATCCGGCTATCACCACTAAAAAAAATATATCAAAGTACAGAAAACAACTTGATAAAATTGGCTTTTGTTTTGACTGGAGTCGTGAAATCCAAACATCATCCCCCAACTACTATTTATGGACCCAATGGATTTTTAAACAACTTTTTGAATCATATTATTGCAACAATGAAAACAAAGCATTGCCAATCACTCAACTAATTGAAAAGTTCAAAAATAACGGCAATAAGTTTATAAATTCTCCATGCGACAAGAACACACCTAATTTCTGTTCAAAAGAATGGAATTTGTGGAGTGAGGAGAAACAGCAAAAGATTTTATTAAAATATAGACTGGCCTATATTTCGGAAACGATAGTAAATTGGTGTGAAGATTTAGGTACTGTTTTGGCAAACGATGAAGTAAAGGATGGTTTTTCAGAAAGGGGAAGTTATCCAGTGACTCAAAAAAAAATGAAACAGTGGTCTTTAAGAATCACTGCATATAGCGAGCGTTTGCTAAATGATTTAGAATCACTAGATTGGTCTGAATCAATCAAGGAAATGCAAAAAAACTGGATTGGAAAATCTGAGGGTTTGAAGTTAAGTTTTGAAATCTATGGATTTAAAAATCAAAACATTGAAGTTTTCACAACAAGACCTGACACAATATTTGGAGTTTCCTTCATAGTGATTGCACCTGAAAGTAAATATACTGAAATTGTAACTACAACAAAACAAAAAAACAAAATTCAAAAATATTGTGCTAGCTCGGCTAAAAAAAGTGAAAAAGACAGACAAACTAACAATAAAAAGTATACCGGAATTTTCTCAGGAAGTTATGCAATCCACCCTATTACAAAAAAAAAATTACCGATATGGATCTCTGACTACGTTCTTGGATCTTATGGAACTGGCGCTATAATGGCAGTACCATGTGGTGACCAAAGAGATTGGGAATTTGCCAAAAAATTTAAACTTAAAATTCCAAATGTCTTTTCCAACGTAGATACTAATGAAAAAGCATATACTGAAAAATCTGCAACAATAACTGATTCTGATTTTCTTAATAATCTGGATGTTCCCTCAGCAATAAAAAAGGCAATCTCATATTTAAATAACAAGGGCCTTGGTACTCTTCAAACAAATTATAGACTAAGAGATGCTGTTTTTAGTAGACAAAGATTTTGGGGTGAGCCTTTTCCTGTATATTACAAAAATAACATACCATATTTGGTGCAAGAAAGAAAGTGTGTCAAGTTGCCAAAAATAGATAAATATCTTCCAACAAAGGATGGTGAGCCTCCACTAGCAAGAGCAAATAAAAGTGACTGGAATATTTTCAAGGGTGACAGAATGGAATACAATACAATGCCGGGATGGGCGGGTTCGTCATGGTACTTTTTAAGATTTATGGACCCACTAAATAAATCTAGTTTTGTGGATATTAAAAAATCCGACTATTGGAACCAAGTGGATTTATATGTTGGAGGGGCTGAACATGCGGTAGGACACCTGCTTTACTCTAGGTTTTGGACTAAGTTTCTAAATGACCGAGGTTTTATAAATTTTAACGAGCCTTTTAAAAAACTTTTAAATCAGGGTATGATTCTTGGTAGATCAAACTTTGTTTACAGAAAAAAGGGTACTAACACATTTATAACCTACGAGAAAATAAGTAAGTTCAATGTAAGTAAAGTTCATGTAGATATAGAACTTGTAAAAAATGATATTCTAGATTTAAATAAATTTAAAAATTGGCGATCTGAATATCGAAATTCTAAATTTTTACTTAACGAAAACGGAAAATATCGATGCGGATTTGAAATTGAAAAAATGTCAAAATCTAAATACAATACTCAAAATCCTGATTCATTAATAGAAAAGTACGGTGCAGACACTCTTAGGATGTACGAAATGTTTTTGGGACCGATTGAGCAATTTAAGCCCTGGAATACTAACGG
>CETK01142998.1_pt1 | contig 10749 bp, 10 predicted proteins | sample 361431 | NCBI WGS metagenome assembly CETK01 (sample SAMEA2622452, study PRJEB7988) | marine metagenome | biome: marine biome (ENVO:00000447); feature: surface water layer (ENVO:00002042); material: "saline water (ENVO:00002010), including plankton (ENVO:xxxxxxxx)" | depth 5 m | reverse complement strand
AACTATAGGTTGGGTCTTTGACTCAAAGAGCGGTATTCCTCCCACTTTGCTTCTTTGTCCTTCAAGAGTCTCTGATGCTGAGCTTGCGACTGATCCCTTCACTCAGCGTGATTTTTCCGTTCCTTTTATGCTGTTACCCCCAATCTATAATGATGAGTCTGTCAGGCAGTTATTTAAGAAACAATTCGTCTTTGATGATGTGAGATCCTCGGCAGCTCAATCTTACGGTCGCTGTGCGCAGGCGATTCAACAGGCGGGTATCATACACAAGCAATCGACGAACGCAGTAAAAGTGAAGTTTGCTGATCGGCGATGTCTCGATACCCACAATACCAAACTCAGTAGGTACATGGCAGAAAAGTCGAATACGCGAATTGCCGGTCAAAAACTGACGACGGATAGACCAGTTTTCACTGGAAAAAAAACTGATTCGAAAAGCACTGAAAATCCGTCTAAATTGACCAAGATTTTAGAATCCGTAATTGGTCCAAAATAAGCACAGCTTAGGGTTCTGGGGAAAAATGTGCACAAATTAGATCCTGGGCTGGGGCACTCCTCGGAAAACCTCGTGGATGATTTGCTAATTCGTCTCTCAAAAAAGAGAGAAAATACTCTTGTATGTTGCGATAATTTTTATTCGTTAAACCTGCTTGCTTCTGAATTAAAAAAGATTCTGGTAAAAAAAAATCCCAATACCATTTTTTATGGTGATAGTGAATTTGAGAAGTTCATCGCAGACTCTTTAATTGACGATTATGGTGCAGCTTTTTCCGAATTAGTCGAAGGCAAAGTAACGAATCGCCCTGCACAAGATACGAAAACAGTCTTAATATTGAAAAATGGAGATAAATTAGATGGGAAGGAAATCTCTATACTGAGAACTCTCACCGAAAAATCTCAAGTTGATAAGAGTAGATTAATTATCTTTCTCAACACAGGAATAGCGCGAGAAAAAATTGAACAAAAAATAGACAAGTTTGGATCAACTTTTTACTTATACGATGCGAAAAATATTAAAATTCGCGAGGAGAAAAAAAGCTCCTCTACATCCTATGACGAAGGGTCGAAAAAAATAATTAGTCATGATACAGAACATAAAGCTCTTCCTGAGAATGAGTTTCAAGATACGAAGATAGCCGCTAAAGATAGATTCAGAAAATTGAAAATTATCTTCCTGCTACTTTTAACGATTGGATTCATCTTGAGTTTCAACGAAAAAGTACAAATCAAATTTTTTGAAATTATTGATTCAATACATTTAAAGCAAATAAGCTTCCTTCATTACGGTGAACATTTTGACCGCGATTTTAACCTAATTTCAAGAAAAAAATTTATCGTAACTCTCTCTCAGTGTGGTAAAACGACGAAAAATAATTATGTATCTGGATAATAAATCTTTAATCTATTTTTTTTTAACATGTAGTATTTTTATTGCCTTTCTAGGGTTTCAAATCGGTTACAGAAGGTTGCCAAAGGCAGTGTTACCAATTCAGCTTACAATTAGCTTGTCCTTCTTGATGCATCCAATGAGTATATTTTTTGTTGGAATGCAGGATTTAAGGATAATGGAAAATACGCCATTACAAAAACTAGAGGATTCGTTAATCTTTTTTGACCTTTTTGCGGTGATGTTATTTTGTATAATGTTATCTCGTCCAAGCAAGAAAAATCTATGGAAAAATGTTTTAGTAGCTCTGTTACCGACGGTGCTATTTTTTATTTTAGCCTACGCTTCAGTTGTTAAATATCGAACTATCGGTGAGATGAGTATATTATTATCTTTTTCTTTTATATTAATTTTTGGATGTATCTTTTTCCAATGTATTAAGGTTCCTACTAGCGGCCCAAATAGCAAGGTTTTTTTTAAAAACCTAAAAGTTGTCGCAGCGGTTAGCGTTATACTGTGGGGACTTTGGATAACGTTACAAATTCAGAACGACTCGGATTACTTGTCTCACCGAGGACTTTATACTACCTGGTTATTATTGAAAATTATTCTTCTAATAATAATGATTCAATTTATTAATGTTATTGATGAGTCTACTCGAGAAACTGCTATAGGGAAATTTTTAAAGGATTTGAAATCTACATTGTCTGAGTCTTCAACAATGACGTCTGTCTTATATAATTTTCCTGTATTTATTTTACTTACTAATAAAGATGGAAGAGTCGCGTTTGCGAATAAAACGGCTCTTAGTAGATTAGGAATATCTAACGTGGTAGGGAGAGATTTTGATTCCATTTTTATGGACAGTATCGAAGAGGCCGTGACATTTGCAAGAATTACCTTTAAGGACCAAAATAATGCGCTACATATGTTTGCAGTGCGTACGGAAAAAATGACTGATGATGAGAAACATAATGGATATTTAATATGGATATTAAAAGCTGTCGATTTTGACTTTGATCTTTTTTGTAAATCAATAATTAATAATCGAGAAAGCTTCAAAGTAACTGGGTTACTGGATCATAATTTTGCCATTTATAGAATGTCGAATACATGGAAGAAGCTAATTGGACCACTTGACAAATTTTTTCATTCTGGTGTTATATGGGATAAGCTTAAAATTCTTTCTGAGAGTAATTCGGAGATTGTACATATTGAAAATAAAATTGCTACCAACAAACAGGTGACGGGTTGGTTACGAGTTCAGGGCGGCAATGCATTAGTTGTGACATTAGAGAAGATTTATTCACCAGACAAGAGGCTTTTTTACTATTTTAATGCCCGGCAGGTACTCCAATAAAATAATCTCATACCAGACAAAATCAAAATGTATAATTTCATAATTCATCATAAGAGGATAAGAGAGGCAAGATATGACCATGGTCTCTCAATATCAGAGCTGGGACTAGTTGCTGGACTAACGGATGAGCAGGTAATTGGATTAGAAAATGAAAAAACAAATAATTGCTTTGTAGAGTATGACCATCGTATCGACTGTGTGAGGAGGGTTGCAGATGCGTTGGGGATTGATTATGACCATTTTCTTCAAAATATTAAAAATCGTATCTCAGATTCAGAAATTTCGGATGCAAAAGCACGTATCACTAAATCTGACAGAACAGAATACGTATCTGAATTTGACGACTTAAATAGTCAAATTGCAAAATCCAGCATTAGTGGTCTGCATAACTCGGAAGAGTATCTGGACGATCGTTTTAACACTGAGACAAGTTTGAACGATAATTTACGGTCCTTAGGTTTATTTGGACCTATCATGCTGATATTTTTGTATTTATTTTATTTTTTACTTAATTTTGTTTAAAAACGGAGATAGTAATTATTAAATTTGTCATCATAGACGATCATCCTCTCGTACGTCAGTCGATGGAGACAGCTTTACGAGAGGCCTTCCCAAATTCCAGTATTAAGGTCTATTCTTCATTGGAGGAATCTTTGCCCTGTTTCAATGGGTCGAGCGCGGATGAAGAGCCGGAAAGCGCGTGGTGGGTTTTGATGGATCTCGGTTTGAAGGGGATCACCGGGCTTGCTGCAATAAGGGTAATCCTATCGGTTGAGGCAAAGATAAAGCTTATAACTGTATCAGGGAATGATGACGAGCTTCAAGTAGGTGCCTGTTTTGGTTCTGGCGTATCTGCATTTATAAGTAAAGGAGCTTCCGTCGGTGAAAGTATGAATTTAATTAAAATTTTGGTTGATGGAGAGCAACCGAGAAGTCGTTGGCTTTCTGCGTCAGGCTATCGTGATGTCAAAGACATACGACAAATTCATTTAACTGATAGACAGATTCAAGTCCTGTCAATGATATGTGAGGGTAAGACGAATAAAGATATTGCCCAGGCACTGGGGATTACAGAAATAACTGCGAAATCGCATGTCGGTGGTATCTTTAAAGAATTGAGAGTCATAAATAGGACACAAGCTGTTCTCGTGGCTCAAAAACTTGGTATTGTTTCTACAAAATACTAACCTAAATTTTTAATTCAAGTAGTCTTGAAATCGTAGTTTGTATTTCATTAATCGTAAGAGGCTTTTGCATGAATTCAGCGTATTTTACGTTTTTATAAAGGATACTTTCCCTTTCAATATCAGATGATAAAAAAATAACTGGGAAATCTTCATTAAATTCCATATTAAGCTTATCAATAGAATGCATTGGTTTTTCTTTCTGATTACTGGTATTCACGATTATTAACTTTGGTGGTGTAACTAAATCGGTATACGAATTTAGGATTGTTTGAGAATTTGATCCAGAAATAATTCTTAGATTTAATTCCGGTTCTAATGTATTGAATGCATCTCTTGATGTGCGATCCTCATCCACCAACAAGATAATTGTAGTTTGAGGGTCTGTGAGTGTTATTTGTGGAATCACGGTTTGCTCCATAGCTTGTTCCAATTCAACCCTTCTGAAACCGAATGGCTTTGGATATGTGGCAGGTAGTCTAATGCTAAATATTGAGCCCAAGTTTTCACTGCTGCGAATAATCAGTTCTCCTCCGATTTTACTAGTTAATCGTTTTGCAATTGACAAACCTAGTCCTAGTCCGTTATTTTCCAAAATCTCTGTATGCGAAGAGACTTGTGAGAATTCATCAAAAATTTTCTCTTGCAGTTTGAGGGGTATGCCTTTACCAGTATCTATTACGGAAATGGTAACCGAGATTTGATTTTTTTTTAATCTTAATCTCACTCCGCCCGAGTCGGTAAATTTTAGTGCATTAGATATTAAGTTTCTTAAAATTCTCTCTAATAGTCGGGGATCTGTGCTTATATATAATTCGTGGGCTATTTTAGATTTGAATTCTAGTTTTAAACCTAATTCAGCGGCATCCTCTGAATATTGGCTAACAATTCCTTTAGCAAATTGTATTAAATCAATAGGCTGAGTTGTCGGACTAATGATTCCTTGTTCTAATTTTGTAGCTTCAAGTAGTCCATCCAGAACATTATTCATGTATTTCACACTCATTTTTAGGCGTCGTAGAGAGAAACTGAGTCGCCCTAGGTTAGAGTCAGCTAACTCTAACTTGATTAAGACTCGTTCCATTGAGGAAATATATAAGTTTATCGCATGAATTGGTTGTCTTAGGTCATGGACGAATGACGCTAAAAAATTTGATTCTAATCTTTGTTTAATTTGTAAATTCTTTTTCTCTGTATAAATTTGTCTTACTAAATTTCGTATTCTAATTTTCGCTAATTCTGTTTTTCTTAACACCCTTAAATTTTGGGTGCTGTAAATAATCAGTGTAAAGCTAGCTAATATTCCAATGAAAATAAAAACGCTTGTTCTCGCACCGAATTGCTGTTGAAATGCAAATAAAAGTAGTCCACTTAACGTCAGTAGAAAAAAACGCGTGAGAGACGCGGTTAATCTATCTTCTGACCCAAAAAAAGCTATCAACGTTATTACAGAGGGTAGATAAATAAAGAATCCCGATGAATCTGTCTGCACACTAACAATAAGAAAAAATCCAAGACAGAGCCAATATATGATGCTTAAAATCGCTAATACCAAAGACTGGGGGACAAACAAAATAGCGACGGTACTTGTTAGAATTACCACGCTGGTCCAAATTTGAACAAATTCCGCTACCCCGGTCGTAGAGCTAGAATCAACCGTTGCGAATCCAATATATAAACATAAAAAAATGTTTAAAAAGTGGAAATACGGGTGTATGGCTGTCTTGTAAGAAAGCCATTTTAGGTTACGTTTAATAAACACTGATCACCAAATAATAATACTTAAGTGTTGACAAAAAAGCACCATTAATTATACTAAAGTATTGGAATTAATTCTATCTATAAAAACATTTCTTTGGGACAGATATGCCTGAAAAAACTTCGACTGCAAGCGGTTTAACTTTGGGAACGATGGAGGGTTTACGCAGTTATGTTCCAGAGCGGGGTTGGGAAGACGTTGTCCAGGAGCGGAAAGAAAATTCTGATGAGAAATCCACAGAGGATGATTTTTTTGAAGGAGAGTATGAACCAACTCTCACAGAGCAAATTACCAGTTCTGAGCAAAAACAGGAGTTGGAAGAGGATTTTATAGAGCAGGACCTTGCTGATATTTCAAATGACGACAGTATCAACTCTCTCGCAAGAAAGGTCGCAAAAACAAATTCTCTCGTTGATTCAGCCCTTAGTGATGACGGTAAATTCACAAGAAATAGTAGTGTTGAGGCTACAAAACAACTAGATCAACTCGGAGCAAGTTTATCTGAATTATTTTCGGACTTATATGAGGAAAAGTCTCAGAATACGAGGTCGCCCTGGGAGACTGTGTCAGAGGCATTTGACGAATTATCCTCTGAGGTAAAAAAGAGAGAGGATTTACGTAGCCAATTAACTTCAACGCAGGAAAAAATAGACTCATGTAGACAGGAGTTGGTGAAAACGATTGAACGGCTAACCGACGATGAGCAAGAACGGCTTTCGGCTATAAAAATGAGGAGTCGATTAGCAACGGTAATGGCAGATAAGTTACTAAGAAAATTAAAATAAAAAAAAGCTTGAAATTAAACTAAAGTATGATAATAATATATACTAAAGTATAAATATGTTATGGAGGGTCTAAATGGCTGATAGTCTGCAAAAATGGGTCGGTAGGAACCGTCCTCCGCGAGTGCAAATTACATACGATGTAGAAATCGGTGATGCAATAGAAAAAAAAGAACTACCCTTCGTAGTAGGACTAATAGCCGACCTATCTGGAGAACAGCAGGAATCGCTCCCTAAGCTCCGCGACAGGCGTTTTGTGGAGATAGATCGTGATAATTTCAATGAGGTAATGGCTAAAATTTCTCCAAAGGTTGGGGTGAAAATACCAGATGTAATGAAAGGGGAGGGAGAACTAAAAATTGATCTTCAGTTTGAAAAATTTGATGATTTTCATCCCGAGAATATCGTTAAACAAGTTCCTCGATTAGAAAAACTGCTACTTGCGAGGCAGTATTTAAGAGATTTAGTTGCCAAATTAGACGGAAATGATGAACTAAATTCTGTTCTTGCTGAGGTGGCACTAAGTCAGGAGAAGGTTAAGAAGCTTAAAACTGAGGCATTTCCGCAAAAGGACGACAATTCTGAGGAATCCAAATCAGATGGTAAGAAGTCTCCCGACGCTAGCAAGAAATAAACATTAAACGAAATATTAGGGGTAAAAAATGGCTGATAGTGGAAAAGAGGAAGGTGTTAAGACTGATTTGTCTCTGGTTGAACGGATAATAGAGGAAGGGGGAATGGTTAATAACCCTTCTCAAGAATCTTATGCGAAATTGATGCTAGGACAATTTGCCTCAGAGCTTCTTGATGAGGGTATGAAATTCAGTCCAGATAAAGACGTAGTTGCTATGGTTAATGATAGGATCGCGACTATTGATTCTTTGTTATCAGATCATCTAAACGAAATTATGCACTGCCCTGATTTCCAAAATCTGGAGGCTGCATGGACGGGGCTGCGCGACATGGTATTTGGGACCGAAACTGGTCCGAGATTAAAGCTCAGATTGTTAAACGCTTCAAAAAAAGAGTTACTTAAAGACCTAGAAACAGCGGTTGATTACGATATGAGTAACTTATTCAAAAAAGTTTATGAAGATGAGTACGGCACTTTTGGTGGTAGTCCCTACTCGATGCTACTGTCAGACTTTTATTTTAGTCGTCATCCTCAGGATATATCTCTTCTGGAAAGGATTTCAAAAGTTGCTGCATCAGCACACGCTCCTTTTGTCGCAGCGGCCGATCCAGCTTTATTTGATATGAAGACTTTTACCGAACTGGGTACTCCCAGGGACATGTCGAAAATATTCGAAAGTGCTGAATTAATTACATGGAGGGCTTTTCGGGATTCTGAAGATTCGAGGTATGTATCACTTGTACTGCCCAGATATGCAGCCAGACTACCTTATGGGTCGAAATTTATTCCTATCGAATCATTTTCTTTCGAGGAAGATGTTGATGGTAAAGATCACTCCAAATACTTGTGGGCTAATTCCTCTTACCAACTTGGTTTGAGAATCACGGACGCCTTCGCAAAATACGGCTGGACAAGTGCCATTAGAGGGGTTGAAGGCGGAGGTAAAGTTGAAGGTATGACGGCCCATACTTACAAAACAAATGAGGGTGACACTGTGTTGAAATGTCCGACCGAAGTTACTATCACTGATAGGCGCGAAAAGGAACTGAATGATTTAGGTTTCATTGCCATCGTAAATTCAAAAGGATCAAATTTCGCGGCTTTTTTTGGTGGGCAGACGGTTAACAAACCCAAACTTTATAACCTAGATAATGCCAATGCGAATGCTCAGCTTTCTTCGAGATTACCATACATGCTGGCCTCTTCTCGTTTTGCACATTATATAAAAGTGATTATGAGAGACAAAGTTGGAAGTTTTCAAACTAGACAGAGTGTTGAGACATATCTTAACACCTGGATATCCGATTATGTCTGTCTTAACGATAGTGCTCCCCAAGAAACAAAAGCACGATTACCCCTTGGAAATGCCAGGATAGATGTTTCTGAAATCCCGGGCAAACCTGGTTCCTATAAAGCGGTAGTTTTTATTAGACCACATTTTCAAATGGAAGAATTAACAGCATCCATAAGGTTAGTTGCTGAGTTACCTCCTCCTGCTGGTTAAAACAATGAATAGCCTACCATTAAAATCTTTAAAACAACTTACATTAGTGGAGTATAAGTCATGAGCTCGAATGATATTTACCATCTTGTTTTGTCCGACGTTACAGGTAACGATACGATTCTTTTAGATGATGAAGCAGGCATTTTGTGTAAAACATGGGAGATGCAAGCCACGATGCCAATGCAAATGGACATTGCAAACACCGAAAGGACAGCTGGACGAGTAACTTTTTCGGATATGATTCTAACGAAAATGTCAGATTTATCAACACCTGCCCTATTTTCATCCTGTGCAAATGCGACTGTTCACTCTGCTACTCTTCGAGTGGGCCGTACGGCCTCTGGCGCATTTATGCCTATATTTGTCATTACAATGGAAAACGCGATGGTTTCCGATATAAAGACGGAAGCGGGGGGTGATGGGAAATTCCCAACAGATATTTTTAAACTTAACTTCCAAAAAATTCAGATTGAATACAAACAGCAAGGCGTGGATGTTATAAGCCCAGGAAACGACTCTTTTGGATGGGATTTGAGTTTAAATTTACCGGCTTAAAGATAGCTTAATGTCAGGGTTAAAAAATGTCTCGTCTAAAAACCGGTGGTTACGCTCCTCTTTTTGATCGGCTAGAGCAATCAGTAGATAGTGAAAAGAACGGTGCTCAGTGGCTAGATATTGCAAACCTTGAAAGCTCCGTTTTTAAAGAGCTTAATAGAATATCACAAACGAGATCGAGACTCAGTTTTTTTGAATTCCTGAATAAACAAAATCTTACCGTCCTAGATTATGGTTTACCTGATTTTTACGGCAATTCGGTTCAAAATTCTGAAAGCCGAAAGAATATCAACCAGATTTTGGTAAAAGCCTTCCATTTTTTTGAACCCCGTTTGAAAAATATAACGATTAGATATTTAGTTGATCATCAGAATAAATTGGAACTTAAGTTTGAAATAATGGGTAACCTTATGGCCGACGAATCTACTGAACCAGTCACTTTTCTAGTTTCGTCTAAAGACAGTATAGAAAATTATAAATTAGTCGAGAGCGATCATGTCAAGTCATAGAGAGCTAGATTTAATGGATTACTTCACACGTGAGCTCGAATATTTACGTCGGGCAGGTAAGGATTTTGGAAAAAAATACCCACAAGTTGCTTCAAAATTAGATTTGAGGGAAAGTGAATCATTAGATCCCCATGTCGAGAGGCTCATAGAATCATTCGCTTTTTTGTCCGCCAGAGTCCGTCGAGACATTGATAGGGATTACTCACAAATTGCTAATGGTGTCCTTGAAAAGTTTTGCCCATCTCTTTTGCAGCCGATTCCGTCATTAACTGTAGCCCACCTTACACCGAATTCCAAACTAGGCAAAATAACGAGTCCATTAAAAATTCCGAGGTACTCTCGTCTAGAAGCACGCTCTGATACTGGCCAAATTTGTACATTCAGAACAGTCTGGGATCTTTTCTTTATTCCCTTACAAGTGGTCAATACGTCATTCGACGAGGACGAAAATGTTTTCCTTCACTTACAAACTATACAAGGTTCGGATTTATCTGAATTGCAAATTCCTACTCTTGATTTCCATATTAATGCGGATTGGAAAATGATTTCTCAATTACAAGAAAACTTAATAAACAAACTTAGGAGTGTGACTATTTTGGATCAAACAGGAAAACTTATTGAATGTTCAAAAGATATTGTTCAATTCAAAGGTTTTGATGAGGAGGAATTAGCTCTTCCACTACCTCATGGTGGTCAGCCAGCATATTGCCTGTTACAGGAATATTTTGCATTCGAGAAAAAATTTCATTTTATAACATTGAAAAATTTAAATTTGAACTCGTTTTCTGGAAACAAATTAATTTTAAAGTTTAATTTCTCAGTATTACCAAAAAAGTTAAAAGCATTAACCGAGAAAAATTTAATATTAAATTGCGTTCCGATCATCAATCTTTTTTCAAAAATAAGTGAACCAATTAAGCTTTCGGATAGAAAAATTGATCAACTTTTAATTGCTGATAAGAAAAACGATTCGTATACCGAAATTCATTCAATTGAGAGCATCACAATTTCAGAGCCAGGGGGCAGTAATACCAGAAAAATAAAAGAGTTTTCTGCTGTTACTGAGGGTCAGGAC
>CETK01386631.1_pt1 | contig 10780 bp, 9 predicted proteins | sample 361431 | NCBI WGS metagenome assembly CETK01 (sample SAMEA2622452, study PRJEB7988) | marine metagenome | biome: marine biome (ENVO:00000447); feature: surface water layer (ENVO:00002042); material: "saline water (ENVO:00002010), including plankton (ENVO:xxxxxxxx)" | depth 5 m | reverse complement strand
ATATTAAAACTTGAATATAAAATATTAAAACTTGAATATAAAATATTGTAAAATAATAAATATTTTCAATAGTATAAATATATTAAGATAATATATTTGATTTAAAATAGTTTAATAATTGTGGTTTAGCTATATGATTAACTAATACTTTCTTCATTTTTTCACCTTTATCCTCTACAGAATCTAAGTAATCTGGAGTTAGTCTATCATCTCCATATACTTGATTACTTAAAAAGACATTCATTACCTTTTTAGATGTTTTTTCTTTCATATATAAACTACTATTGTCAATTAACCTAAAACCAAATTTATTTTTTACTCCAATAGCTTCGAAGTTATCCTCTCCTATTTTTGTATTAAGATTTTCCCACATCATTCTAGAAACGTAAGTATAGTCCAGTGATTTAGAAGCCATATAATTAAATACTTCAGTTAAGTGATTTCTTTCAGGCCATGTATCATCATCAAAAAAAGTAATATATGGTGTATTTGTTAAAGAAATACCTACACCTCTTAACCATACATCGTTCCTTTGATTATTATACTTAAAATATGGATGAACAAACTGATAACAATAAGTATTTTCATCTTCTAAATCATTTGGATTTATCATTTTATTATTTTCAACGACTCTATGTGTATCCCATAAAATAATGTGAATATGTTCTATTTGTTCTTGCTTTAATACTTGCTTCAAATTAATAATAGATTTATTACCCAAAGTAGGGGTAATTATTGTGAATATTGGCTTCTTCTTCTTGATTTTTCGTAATTCTGAAATTAATTTAGTTTTTAAAGGATAATATTGATTACCAAATTCTTCAAAATAATAATAATCATTTTGATACAAATATCTAACCTTTTCAATAATTTCATCATAGTATGAATTTGAAGTAATAGCTTCTAAAGATTTATTGATTTCATTAAATTTGTTAAAATCTGATAAGTTTAGATTCAAATTAATTAATTTTCTAAATTCAGGACTTTTATTTAAATATGTATTTAATTTAGTAGAATAATTTTTAATTGTAATAAAGTATTCTATATTTGTTTTATTTGAACCATCACTAAATAAATACCATTGTGGTGATAATTCACTGTTTGAGTTGTAAATTAAATTTTTAGTATTACTTAGTAGAGAATTCACAAATTTTAAAAAAGCTTCTGGATTATCTTCATCATTAGTATTATCATTATCTTTTTTTTTAATCAATTTAAACAGGTTTTTCAATCTAACTAATGGTTCTAAAATAATACCTATTTTAATAGATTGAATTAATTCATCAATATTATCACTTATAATTTTTTGATATGATATATTATTATAGTTTTTGATATTATCGTTATAGTTTGCGATGTATAGATTATTTAAAGATTCAATTAAATTAGTAACTTCAGAACCACTATGATACCAAATTGATATATTCCATTTAGGATATAAATAAATATTCATTCTAGACAAGTAAATTTAAAGATTTTATGAATAATAATAGTTGATAAATCTTTAAAACATTTAAAATTTTATAATAAAATAAAATAACATTTAAAATATTAAAAATATTAATTATATTTTGTTTTAAGTTAATCTGATAATTTATAGGTTTTACATATACCAAAGGTTTTTCTGTGATAATTAGTTATACCATAATTTTTGATAGCATTTATATGCTTTTTACTTCCATATGAATAATTATTCAACCAGTCGTATTTATTAAGTTCTGGATTATCTTTAACTAATTCTTCTATATATTCGTCACGTGAAACCTTAGCTAGAATACTAGCAGCAGCAATACTAAAATAAGTATCATCTCCTTTAATAACTGTTTGATGTTTAATATTCTTACTGGATTTATTACAGGTGTAAGGCTCAAATATATTACCATCTACTAAAATAAAATTGGATCTTACATGCAAATTATCCAATGCTCTATGCATAGATTTAAATGTAGCATTTTTAATATTTATTTCATCTATTTCATTTTCAGAAGCCCAACCTATTCCCCAATCTACAGCATACTTTTTTATAAATTCTGAATACCTTTTTCTATCTTGGTATTTTATTTTTTTACTATCTTTTATAGGTGGTAATTTTACATTATATATCTTTTCAATATTAGGATTCCATATAACTGCTGCTGCATATACTCTTCCTGCCAAACAACCTCTTCCTGCTTCATCAACTCCAACTTCTAAATTTTCCTTATTTAAATAATGTTTTAATAGTTTATTATTCATCATAATCTATTAATAATATTTTACTTACAAAAATAAAAACAAAAAAACATATTTTAATAATTTTAATTAATCATTTTTTTATAAATAATTGAACATGTTTAATATTCTTTACACTTTTATTTGAATTATTATTCTCAAAATAACAGATATTATCATAATTGTATTTTTTTTGTTTAAACAAATTATCGAATAATTTACTATTCTTAATTGCCTCTAATATAAGATATGAATTATAATTAATATCTGTTTCATACTTTTTATATTTTTTATGGAGAGGATTATACCAAATTACATAATGTTTAATATTATCTTTTAATAAATAAGGAAAATCATTTTCTTTGATAATATATTCTAATTTATCGCTATTATCAAATAAAGTATGTAATAAATAACTATGCATTTCAATATTTAGTAATTTTAATTTTGAATTTAAATTATTATATTTTCTTAGTACTTCATCTTTTCTTTTGATAACTTGATTTGGAGGATGTAAGTGAAATTTTTTTATATTATTCCAATTCATCTTCTTAATATAAATATTGAAAAATATAATATCCTTTTTTTTAAATAATTCAATATTTACAAAAAATATAGTTCATAATCAATTTTATTTATTTAGAAATAAGAACATCTATAATATTAACCTATTAATATTAAAAATCAACCTATACTCATTAATATAATAATTTAATAATGAATACATAAAATTATAATTAAGTTTAAATTTAATAATTATATTTTTTTTATAAATATTAGTATATAATAATAATAAAAATGAAAACAGTAAATTTATCTAAAGTACTTGTAGGTCTTGTTGTTGTATTAGTTGTTGTTTACATGATTAATCCCCAAATATTAAGTGGTTTATTACCAGTTAACAATGTACACCATGATATGCCTTTACATGAAGAAGAAATGAATCTTGAAAATTATCAGAATTATGAATCATTTGAAGACGCCCCAGCAGATGAATCTGTTGTGTATAGCGAGCAAACAAATAATGAACAACAAACGGATTTTAATGTTGCTCCAGGTGAACCAGTAGATGACGTAGAACAACCACAGGGATTACAAAATACTGATTCTAATCAGGTAACTCAATTACCATCAGAATGTTATCCTAAAGATGTTTTATCTTCTGCGGACTTATTACCGCAATCAGCAGATTCTTTATATGCTCAGGTAAATCCATCAGGCCAAGGTTCTTTACAAGACCAAAACTTTTTAACAGCAGGATACCATATCGGTATTAACACTGTAGGTCAAACATTAAGAAATGCAAATAGACAATTAAGAAGTGAACCAACTAATCCACAAGTTAAGGTATCTCCATGGTTGCAGACAACAATAGAACCAGATATTAATAGAAAACCTTTAGAAATTGGAGGCAACTAATTATTCTATCTAAAAAAATAAATTTACATTTTTGATTATTTTTCAATAATATTGTTTTAAGTAATAAATATATTTATTAATTTCATAAAGTATTATAGTTATTATTAATAAATGTCCAACTATATTATCGCTATACCTAGTTATAAAAGAGAAAATATAATTAAAGATAAAACATTAAGCACACTACAAAAATATAATATTAACAGAAAACTTATTTATATATTTGTATCAGATCAACTGGAATATGATATTTATAATATAGCTATTCCTAAAAACTTTTACAATAAAATAGTTATTGGTAAAATTGGACTAAAAAATCAAAGAAACTTTATTAGTAATTATTTTAAAGAAGGTACTTGTATTGTTCAACTAGATGATGATATTGATAATATTGTTGAATTAGTAAATGATAGCAAAATCATACCTAAAACTAAAACTAATAGAAATTTTAGAAAAAAAAATAAATTAAAATCTATAAGCGATTTAAATAAATTTATAAAAGATGCCTTTAAAATTTGTAAAAAAGAAAAGATATATCTATGGGGAGTATATCCAATAGCAAACCCATATTTTATGACATTATCAATGGATACTAAATTAAATTTTATAGTTGGGCCATTTTGGGGGATGATAAATAGACATAGTAAAGACTTAAAGCAAACAATCAACGAAAAAGAAAATGTTGAAAGAACTCTACAATTCTACATAAAAGATAAAGCAGTATTGCGCTTTAACTATATATCTATTATTACAAAATACTATAAAAATAAAGGTGGCATGCAGTTTGATGGTATTGATAGAAAATTTGAATCTTTAAAATCAGTAAGATATTTACATAACAAATATCCTGCTTTAACAAAAATAGACCTTACAAAAAAAAGTGGTATGCCTGAAATAAGACTGATTAAAAAATAATATCTCATATTTTTAATAATGTTTAGTAGAAATACATCAGTTAAAAATATTGGATTAATTATTCTAATTATTTATTTACTTTACTGTTTATTAAAAAAAAATTATTTAGAAAATTTCATTGTATTGATTGAAAAAACTATTATACCTAAAAAATGTCCTAATTATTTGGTGACGGATGGTAGTGACTATTATTTATTGAATACCAAAAAACCATTTAATAGATTAAATAATCCATTAAAATTTAAAACACTTGAATTGGCAAAAAAATATCTTAAACAAAATGAGTGTCCTAATTTAAAACCAATTAATTTAGTTGTAACTAAATTGAATTTAGATCCAACTGTTAATTATGAACAAGAATGTAACAATTTAGTAGCAAATCATAATTTCAATGAAGATATATGTGGTACTTACAGTGACACTGAAAAATTAAAAAATTTAAAAGATTATACCAATAAATTATTGATATTAACAGAAAAACAACATTTATTAACTCTCAAGGTAAAGAATGCTAAAAAAATTGGAATGAATGATTTAACTAGCAAAAATGAACTTGAAGAAATTAATAGTCAAATTGACTTATTAAAGGAAAATTATAAACAAAATTCTAAAAATTTAAAAGAAATGGTTGACTATGATGTGGAAACATGTATGATGAATAAAATTAAAATGGAGAATAATGATCTAGATGATACAAATTTTATGGATAATTTTGCTAAATACTTTAACAATTTAAATGAAAATATAGGGCAATCTTATACTATGTAAATTATAGTATTAAAATATATTTCTTTTTATTCTTTTATTATAATATATTAATATAATAATGAGTGTATGCTTACCTATAATACTTTTAACTGTAGTATCATGTATAATATATATTAAAATAGATAGAAAAAATTTAAATTGTTCTAATAACTGGATGTTATTACTATGTTTTATAATAGTTTTTGGTTCAAGTGTAAAATTATTAAGATTACAAGAATCCAAGGAAGCATTTGAAAATAGAAAAACAACTGAAGTATATAGTTCAGAATACGAAAACTTAGATCAAAAAGAACTTCAAGATGATGTATCTGAATTTATTGATACCGATGATAGTTTTAAAAATTCATCTATAACTAATAATAATTCAAATACTGATGGTGATAAATCAGAAAATTTTAAAGAAAATAATGATAATTTCAATGATGTAGATCAAAAAAATGCTGATGATTTTGATAGGTTAATTTCAGATGGTAATAAATTAGAGGAACATTTAAATGATATACAAAAACCAGAACATAAAACTAATGAAAAATTCGAAGAAACTGTTGTAAAAACAAGAAATAGAAGGACACAAAAAAATAAAGAAGAAGAGGCAGCAGCCTCAGGAGGAACAATAATTAAACAAGAAAAGGGAGAAGGTATTAGTAGTATATTTAGTCCACAGATAATCATAAAAGAAGGCGATGAAGATAGTATTTATTTTAAAAAAACCGCAGGAGGACCAGAAATACCAGTTGCTAAAAGAAGAAGAAGACCTAAAAGCTGGATGGAACCTGAAAGAGATTTATGGTCAGATGAACATTCTTACTATGATAATGATAAATCTCAAGATCCTTGGAATAAAGCTGTAGGTAATTGGAATAAATCACATTCTTCTTCTATGAATACTAGAAATCAATGCGGTAATTATAATAATATTGATAGAGAGCAACAAGAAAGATATAAGCAAGGGCAGCAATATCAAAACTCTCCAAAATCTTTTTATCCTGGATACTCGTATTTACCACCTAATAATTGGGATGTTCCCCAAAAAAGAGCACCAATTTGTGTTAATAATAATCCAGATACTACAAAACTACCAATAGGAATAGCCGATCATGGTACACCTATATTTGCTTTAGAAGTAGATCCTATTGGTAGAATCTTAGCAACAGAGGAAAAAATTAAACATACAAATGTAGGAAGTATTCTACCTAAATTTTCTTATCAAGAAATGCAGTAATTATTATGAATTAATTTATTTTACTAATTAACTTTTTTTCTAAATTATTTTTATAGTAGATGGTTAAAAATAATCACTCTAATAATTTATCTTATAATATTTTTAATGAAAAATTATTAAATATTAATACTTTTGTAAATAAAAATAAAAATGAAAAAACTAATAATTTAAAAATTATCAATTTAAGTAACGATTTGAATCGGTTTTATAAATATAAATATAAAGTTATTAAATTTTTAGGAAAAGGTATTAAAGGTGATCTATATTTATTGAAAAATAATATTAAATCTAAAAAAAAAACTAGAACTAAATCAATATTAAATTATGATACAAAATATGAAAAAATAGTTTTAAATATTTTACGAAATAAACTACAAGAAGGATTAATAAAATATGATAATTTAGTTGATGAAAAAAAAAGATTATTTAAACACAGGTATAGAAATATTAATGAAAACTTAATATGCAAAATTATAAGTAATAAAAAATTAACGGAAAATTCAATTAAACAAATTAAATTTGAATTAGCTATTTTAAAATACTTATCAGGACATGCTTCAGCTAAATGTTATATAAATCCATGTCTAGAAGCTAAATTAGATAATAATAATATTTATACCATTTTCCCTTTTATTAATGCGACTAAATTATCTAAATTTAAAAAAATTATGTTAGGAGACGATATGTTTAATAAAAATCAATATATGTTGATTATTAAAAGTATTATAAGACAATTATTACATGGTATGGGAATTATACATAAAACAAATATAGTTCATCAAAACTTAAATATGGATACTATTTTAATTAATTTAGATAATGATAATTATATTAGTGTAAAATTTACAGATTTTGGACTTGGATGTGGGACATATAAAACTAATTCTAAATCAGAATATTTTTATCAAAAATGTCTATCTAACGATTACAATTCATATAAAGTAAAAAAAAATAATATTAATTATGTTAATAATTCAATTATTTTAAAAAAAGCTAAAGAAACTGATACAAATATGATAACATTTATATGTTTATCTTTATTATTCCCTTATATTTATATTGTTAACAATAATATTACTGATTATATAAAAAAAATGGACTCAGTTTATTTAAAAGATTATGAATATTATGATTATTATCCATTTATTAGAAACTATCTTTTATTACCTAAACATAAATTAAAAACATGTGAATATGTTGCTGATAAAATAATTACTTACGATAAACATGATGTATATTATAATTTTAGTTATTAAAGTTAATTTTTTTTTAATTTAAAATTTTGTAAATATAATAATTATATTTCAAATTACTTACTAAATAATAATAATAATTAAACTATATTTATGAACAAAAGAATTGAGATAGATTATAGGGAGAGAAAACTTATAGAACTAACAAAAAAATACAAACAGCTAGATAATATAATATCCATACAAAATTTAAATATAGGTGATATCATAATATATAACGATAATTATAGAATAATAATTGAAAGAAAAACTGAATCTGATCTAATATCTAGTATAAAAGATGGTAGATACAAGGAACAAAAAATTAGACTTTTAAATGAAAATAATTCGGATACTTTAATAATATACGTTATTGAAGGCAATAGTATATTGAATAGTATTAGTAGTATAAATAGTTCAATGTTTTATGGATCTTTAATATCTATGGCTTTTAGAGACAAAATTAATGTTTTAAGAACATTTAACATAAACGAAACTGTAATATTAATTTTAAAAATATGGGATAGATTATGTAAGAAAAAAGAAGATTTTTTTAGAGAATTTAATTATAGTGGTAATTATTCTAATAATAAAATAAAAACAATTAAATTAAATCATAATACAGATAATAAGTTGGATAGAAATGCACATAATAATAACTGTAATATTGATAATGTAAAAAATGTTGATAATGTAAAAAATGTTGATAATAGAAATAATAATTCTAACTCAGAAAATTTAAATATTAGCCGGGTAGACAATGTTAAAAATATTAATTTGGAGTATTTAGAATGTATAAAAACTGAAAAGAAAAAGAATATGAACCCCGAGTTATGGAATTGTATTGCTTTATCATCAATTCCTAGGGTAAGTAAACATATTTCTTTAAAAATTATTGAAAAATACAAATCTATAAATAATTTAATTCATCAATACAACTCTATAGATAATATTAAAGATAGAGAAGAATTATTAGCAAATATAAATATATCTACAATAGAAAGTAAAAAAAAAAAATTAGGTTCTAAGTTAAGCAAAACTATTTATTTATATATAATATGTCCAAATATTATATAACTATTATAAACTTATTCTATATCTACTTCTGGAATATTATTAAGTTCAATATGATCAGTTGCGACTGAATTTATGTTAAACTTAATATCGGAATTTTGATCACAATAAGGTGATGATTCAAACATATAGCTTACATCTTCTGAATCTGAATCAGAATTTTTTAATTCAATTGCTTTTAGTAGTAATTCTTCATCTATAAGTAATGTACTATCTCCAGTTCCACATGCTGCTACTTGTCCCACCATGATATTACTTGAAACACCTTTTATATTATCTCTAACTCCAAAGAGACTAGCTTCCTGAAGTTGATCAGTTGTTTCCTCAAAACTTGATTTAGCTAGAGGTCCAATATTTTCTTTATTTATACCATGTCTATCAATTGACATAAAATCTCCCCCTCTAGTCATTTTATCACAAAGTAATGATAAATGTCTTGGATTAATTTTAACGTCACTCCCTTCCAGAACTTCCTTTAATTGATCTTCAATAATCATTCTAGCTGCTTCTATTCCAAATACCATATTCATTTCATTAGGATAAATACTATATGTTCTGTACGTATCAACATTTTTCTTTAATAATATATCAAATAAATTAGCACCATCAGTGTTCAAATAATATTCAGTTTTTTCAGTATATACATCTCCCTCTTTTACATAAATAGTGTTTTCTATTGGTCTATATACCTTTTTAATATTATTAACACCTTTAATTATTGTAGATTTTATTTCATTTATTTTATTTTTGAGTAAAATTATATCATCATCTACTTGATCATAATTTATTTTAACATTTGTCATACGTAATCTAAATATTAACTTATTAGCATTATCATCGTAATATATTAATATGGAAGTTGGATATTTATTTTTTAACACTATATATATATCTTCCATTGTTATTTTTTTATCAATAATTTTTCTTTTATCAAATTCTAATCGAATTACCCATGGATTATTTGCTATTTGTTCAAATTGATTATTTAATTCACTAAATATTTTATATATTTCAATAACATCTTTATCCTCAGGTAGTACATTTTCAAAATTATTTTGAGGTTCCAAATATATAGCATCTGATATAATTATATCTTCTATCGTTGCTGATTCTATATTATTACCTATTTTGTCAACTAATGATTTATCATATTTAACATTCTCTGTTAAATATATTATATTTGAAGGTTGTTTTGGATTCTTGGTATTACTTAAAAGTTCATGTAATCTTGGAACTCCTCTAGTTACATTACTTTTCTCTCCAACACCTGCCAAGTGAAATGTATTAAGTGTTAATTGTGTTGATTTTGAACCAATACTTTGTGCTGCTAAAGGTCCCACCATCTCACCACTTTCTACTAATGATTCATTAAATATCATTTTTATATAATTTACTATAAATTCAAATGCTAATTTATTAAATTTTAAATCTCTAATTATTTTTTTTGGAGATAAATAATCATGTAATAAAACAACTAATGTTTTATTAATATGACCATTCACTGAACAATAATCTATTAATTCATCAATAGATCTAATCACTGTTAAAACATCTAAGTCAGATTTTGATTTGAAAGAATCCCCAAATTTATTAATTGTATTTTCAATCATCTTTTTAAAATTAATAGGATAGTATAGTCTAAGTTCTTCTATTTTATCTACGAATTTCATATATTCATCATAAATTAAAACAATGCATTCTTTGACTTGATTATTATATTTTTCAATATCTTTAACTAAATTTGAATCTTTCATCATTTTCGATAATGTTTTACTATTAATATAATTTTTAAAAGCCTCTTCATCAGATATAATGTAATTATTCATTAAGGTTTCGTAATTAATTTTAATAAAAGATGAGTTTTGTTTTTTTAATGCTGATGAATCAAATCCATCATCACCATAAATAAACTCTACTATATCATTATTACTACTTCGAA